>Ga0307488_10003939_pt1 | contig 12363 bp, 18 predicted proteins | sample SB02metaG_FD_202248 | JGI IMG/M metagenome (GOLD analysis project Ga0307488, IMG submission 202248) | Sea-ice brine microbial communities from Beaufort Sea near Barrow, Alaska, United States - SB 0.2 | ecosystem: Environmental > Aquatic > Marine > Coastal | place: USA: Alaska | collected...
TTCTGTTATTGCGGCTGTAAGGGATAATCTTTCCTGTGCCATGCATACTGCTCCATACCCAAGTTTCCACACAGTCATCTAGATGATGTCCTGTAATAATATCACGGTTGGTGCATCGTTCTAACCAGTCGTATCGGATGTTGCGCCAGTATTCTTCTTGGCTTTCTCTAGGAGTCTTTTCTCTGTTATTAGCTGGAATATTAGTTAGACAAGGAATATCCTTTTCCTTACAATACTGTTCAACAAACTTAAAAGCCTTGTGTCCGTGTTCAGTGCCGTGGTGAAAGTGTAGTACAAACACATCGTGCTTCCTATTTAAGAAGTCGACAATTGCCATACTATCAACACCGCCGCTGCAGGCAACATAAACTTTATGAGGCAGTTTACCTTGGATCTTGATCATCTAGCCACTCGCGCCATTTGTAAATATCTACTTCTTCATTTTCTGTGTTAGGTTTAACTTTTAAATAACCGTCTTCGATTAAGCTATCAATTGTTGATTCGATAATATACACTTGCTCTGACTTTGTACCCATACGCCAACCAACGGCTGTAAACGTAATAGCAGTAACTAATAGCCAAATTTCATTCATCCACATTTCCATTGTATTAAACCTTATATAATTTTACATAGTTAAGACGTGTTTCGTCTGCGCCAAACAATTTGTTCTTTGTTTGTGCTTTCACTTTACCTTTAACTCGTTTCATAGCACCTACTTCATGATCATACTTGTTCATAAAGCTAACGAGATTGCCGTCCATAACTGCTGTGTAGTTGTAGCTTTCCCACTCTGCACTGAAACGCTTGTCTAGTATCTTAACAACACCTTCGACCATATCTGCTACGTTGCCCAAATACTTACTGTCACGATACTCTACACGGATCTCTTTTTTAAGACCTGTTTCGTGCTTGTCACGTTTTACAAACTCTGGAATATATGCAACACGCCCTAGGTATTCAACTTTTACTGTGTCTTCTGCAACTGCGCTAATCATGTCTTTCTTAAAGTCGTCTAAGTCACCAAGCCCCAGCATTATGTAACGCTTCATCCACTGCTGGATTTCTGCAACTTGTGCATAGTCTTCTTCAGTAGGTACAGGGCGTATAAAGTCCATAGGTAACATACCTGGACGTTCTTCAAAAGCAAACTTGACAAGCTCTTTGTTAGCAAACTGTGTTAGGTTTTCTTCACAACTAAAGCGACGAGTGTCTTTTAGGTAAGCACCATTAATACGAAGTGCAGCACATGCAACAGCAAGTGCATCCTGCGTACTAACTGTCTTAGGCGCAACATTACGCTTTGTTTCATGAGCTAGTTCGAACGCAATTTCATCTTGCTTAAACTTTGATAATGCCATCTTGTGTGCCTCTATGTTGTTTGCCTAATTATTAAAACTAGTATAGCATCACTTTACAACTTTGTCAACTCATATTTTAATAGATATAGTTGGTGCATGTTTGTTGCATTATTACGATATGTATTTGCTTGAATACTCATAACTTCAAAGTTACTAATGTCTTCACGTTTTACACCGCCGCGACTCTGTTGCTCGATATGATCCATACTAGGTCGAAATGCAGGATGTGTAGTAGCAATATTTTTACCTAAGCCGTAGTCTAATAATGTGCCAAACACAGGACAACGATCAGGTGCTTGTTCATATAGTTCTTTTGGATCAACACCGTAACGGTTACCACTATGACACCAAATCCATTTTAGATCTCTATTTTCTAAAAAATGTTCGTGTAACTTTTGTGATCCGCCATGTGACGCACTGTCATATTCTATCTGATGTTTCTTATCGAGTATTTGTTGCTCCATAAGATCTTTATCTGCTACAGGAATAGTATCGGGGAGGACACTAAGTACCTCCCCTAACTTTGCTAACAATTCTTTATACTGTGACTGCTTCATCTTCTTCCTCAAAAGCAAAATCTGCATCGTCAAAATCTTGTTGATTATATTCTTCTACATCAAGTCGATCCCAAATACGATTGTCTTGTATAAGGACATGGTTAATAGCATACTCTACAGTAGTTCCGTTAGTGCGTTCTATAGCAGGCAATTCTAGTTTGAGCAAACTCTTGCTTGACAGTCCTTCTGGGTGTGTACGATAGTAATCATAGTTAAGTATCATACTACGCAATGCACTTGCAATCATAAACGGAAAACTCTCTTGACGTCCGCGGAAATCATCTGCGTCTTTCGGATATGTTTTGCCAATTAGTTTACGTACTTGTGGCCATAGCGCATCTTTACCAATTGATCTGTTAGGCGTGTTTGCTTTGTCAGGACAGTACGCTTGAATTGCGTTTACAAGTTCTGTTTCAAGTTTGCGCATTTCGCTTGCAGCAAAGTTGTGATTCTTTTTGTAGTACCACATAAGAGTTGCAACGCCCCATACTGTTGCATGACATAACTCACCGTTACCCCATGCTGTACGCACTGTACGTATTGCACGTTTAAAGATATCCTCACCAAACTGCCCTCGGTATTCGTATAGCTTGTCTGTTCTGTTACAACTACCTGCACTCTTAGATGTGCCTTGTGTAGCAATAGCAAATGCGTCAAACTCTGCTAACTCATTAAACAAGTTCAAATACGGAGCATCACCTGCTTTTGCAGGGAAGCCATCTTTTTCCATTTCAGTGCCGCGGTACACACGAACTTTGTAATCGTCAAACCATTCTGAAACTTTGTTTGCAATATTACGAGCACCAAACTGATTAGCATTATCACTTTTTGAATCACTAATAATGTAAGTTGCCGGACACACGCCTGCGCCAACTAGCGCACGAGAACATGTGGCATGTTGCGCATCGTTAATGTCAATAGTTCCATCAGATAGTTTACGTCCGTGTGCAGGATCACATAGTTTTGTGTCCCATTCAATTAGAATGTCTTTGATAATGTGTGCAACATCAATATTACGCTGTACATTATAATCAATAAACACATTCTCCCATGCAAACTCTTCTGCACCTTGTACACGGTGTGCTTCAATAAATAACGGAAGGTTATATCCGTAAAAGATGCTTTTACCTGTTTTAGGATCGACACTATCACGCATCACACGCAGCACTTCTTTTACAACATTAAGGAATGGCTGTCGCTTAGGCATAAAGCCCGAACAGTCAATTACTTTAGTTTTTAACCCCTTTAACAATATCTTTAGATCACCGTCCGGTTGACCTGCTAGACTCGTAAGTCCTTTAGTCCGTTCGTCAGTTGCACCAAAGATGCGCTCAAGGTCATCTCCAAATTCTTCTAGTAGTAGTTCTGGGTAATTACGTTCCATTGTTTGCCTCTTTTGCCTAAGTTGTTAATGTAAATATAGTGTAGCACTAAAATCCTACATTGTCAACCTTTTTAACCAAAATCGAATAAATTTTCTGGATCTGATATATTTGCTTGTACCATAGCACCATAGTCAGTTGCTTCGTGTATTTCGCGTGGTACAAACAATCTATCCATATACTTTTTAATTTGCTGATGTTTCATACCAATGTCTTTACCAAACCACAGCCCACGCTGATCTCTATTTGCAGGTCTGCGTATTGCACTTACACATACATAATCTCGATCTGCAAAGAAGTCATACAAGTCTTGTGGATCATAACCAAACAACTTACATTGTTTCGGAACAATCTCAACTTGTACACTTGGACGACACCTATCGATTGTGTCTGTTGCTCCTTGCATTACAAGTAACTCGCTGCCTTCAACGTCTATTTTTATTGCGTCTACGTCTTCAAAATTGTAACTATCTAATGTACGTGCTGGTACAGGCACAAGATTCTGACTCGGACGCAGTTTAACATTATCGCTGTCTAATACAACATGATTATGTCCACCGTGGTCAGTGTGATCTAAAATATCAATAGTACCTTCGTTACGATTAGTTGCAGCAACTTCATGTACTGTTGTATTTGCTGTTAGATTCATGCTTTGATGTATACCTTTGTATGTATACCAACCTGCTGTTGCATCTTCGTCTCTGTACACGTTGCCTACTTCGTCAGTGCCCTTCCAGTATACACCGTTAAGGTCCTGTTGAGCAGCAATAGCAATGTTTGCTTTAAGCATAGTAAGTGTAGTAGGTGTGGGTTCGAACGATTCTACGTTCTTTGCCCATTCGCTGTATGCAATAGTGTTGTTGCCTACGTTAGCACCGACATCAATAATGCGTGTTGCATCGGGATAGATAGTACGTATTAGTCTCGAGTTGTTACCTTGATAGTATACGTTGTTGCCACTAAAGCGTGGTCCTTGTAAGTTATCATGTGCAAGTAACCAATAGCAACGGCCAAACTTGTTTACTACTAATCGAAACTTAGGATCGTTGTACAATCCACTTGCTTCTGTAAACCCAAAACTGTCTTGAAATTCTTGTGCTGTTATTTCAGCTGTAATCTTTTGCGGCATATCATTTCTCCTTTTATGACCAATATTCGCTTATAATATAATTATTATTAATTTAGTTGTGTCCACTTCTTTGTGGCAAGATTGTTTTCTTCACACCATCGAACAAACAAACCTGTTTCTCGTCCGTGTGCTTCGATTTCCCAAGGAAGATCCCAATAGCTTACTTTTTTAGGATTAATAGTCTTGCCCATCCACTTGTCGTGTGCAGGGTGAAACTCTCTACGAGCATACTGTTTAACATGTACCATTTCATGTGCAAGTGTTTCCATTAGCTTGCGTAACGATAGCTTGCGATCTAGTTCGATCTCAAATGTTCTGTTGTTGTCAGTTTCTAAACAATAGCCCATTGCACCTTTCGGAGTTGCTAATGTAACTTCAATGTCAAGAGTTTGCATACGTGGCATCAACATATCTATACAAAAGTGTACCATACTAATTGCATAGTTACGCTGACTTTGTGTGCCACCTAATACTTCAACTAAATTCATTGTAAGATCCTACTATGTATTAATATATATTATAACACATTAATGTACACAAGTCAAGTAATTTTAACTATAAACGGTAAGTAACTCTGCCCTTAGTCAAGTCGTATGGTGTGACTTCTACTCTTACTCGATCACCTAATACCAAGCGTATTCTGTTCTTTCTTAGTCTTCCGCTAGTATAGCACACTACTATGTGTCCATTTTCTAGTTCTACTTTAAATGATTGACCTGGAAGAACATCTATAATTTGTCCTTCAAATTCTATTACATCATCACTCTTTGCCATGTTTCTCCGTTTGTTCAAGTTTTTGTATAACAATACTGCCTTTGTCTCCCCACAGTACTTTTACTGTGTCACCTGGATCAATACCGACTTGTTTTGCTATTTCATCTGGAATCTTCATAATTACATTTTTAGGATCATCTGGGATATCTTCAAAGATGTCTTCTACGTTAAATGTCCATTGTTTTTGTTCACTCATGGTTTTCTCCTGTACTAAATACTTATATGAACGATGCCTATACGACAGCGTTATTTGACGTTGTGAAAGAAACATCTGCAACACGCGGATATGACTTGCCTGAACCGATTGAAGCATACGTTGTTATGCTCCTTGCCAATTTTGTTGACAAACCTGATTTCCTTCCTGATACATTTGGCCCCACTTTTATGCAACTTAAAACAAGTAGCGAAGCTAAACAGCTTGCAGATACTTGTTTGTTTGTTGCTGGTGTGTTTCCTAGTATAGGAACACGCAAAGGACTCAGTCGACGATACTATCAAGACATAGGTAGCTCATCTTATGGAATAGTAGCAGAGGTACAAAATCCTGAGCTGTTTAACGCACTTGCTACACACTTCAACTTCCTAAGCGAGTTTATAGAGGTTACTGTTAATTCTTCCACACATGTGCAGAGTATCCTTTTCCGTTAGTATCCCCGCCATCGTTTTCAACATCTTCACCGTTGTACTCGATGCCATCAATAATGTCTTCACCGTTGGGGTATTCGTTAATAATAAACTTTAGTTTCTTAACATCAAACTCGCCGATTGTTTCTAGACGACCTTCAAAGAATGAACCTTTTTCTGAACTGTAAAACTGACATACATAATTGCCTTCTTCGCCGAACCCGTCTGATTCACCATGATCTGCAAGTTCAACTTCGTAGTCAGTTTCTTCTTGGATCTTGTCAACTAGTGCGCTTACGTCTTCACCGTCTATTAGTGTAGCGACAGTGTCGGCGTTGTAGTCTTCACTGCTAACTTCTTCAACTTCAATACGAGCACTGCCGTACTCTACCCCACTTTGATGACAAAACTCATGTTCTGCTTCATACCATTGGTATTTGTATTCTTCGCCTTCGGCTTTTAGGAAGTTTGCTTCCTCAGGTACAATCTCAAGTTCTTCAAAGTCATAGTCTTCTGGATCATCATTGACCATGTAGTTTACAAAGTCACTGTCACCGTGTTCTTCGTTGTGCTTATGCCAGAAGTCGTATGCTTCTTTGCCAATGTTAATGTATGCACCTTCGCCACCATATCCGTATAATCTAATAGAATAGAACCGTGGGCCTTTAAGTGTTTCTACTAGTTCTACTTTTTCTTCTGTTGTTGCCATTTTAAAACTCCATATCTGCTGCTACAATGTAGCGGTTTTTGTTTGATTGTAAAATACCTGGACGGTGCCAAATCTTTCCTGGATAGATCATCCAATGTCCAGTTTTGAATGGCGTAATGTACTTGCCTTCGCCTTCGACGCCATTAGGTGCTAGTTCTGTGCCAGCTGTATTCAAGTCTTTAACATCATCTGGTATTTGTAGATAGTACACGCCGCTAACTGTAGTAGTTTCGGGATTGTGATTATGATGATGCCATAGGTTGTCTCTGTCTTCAGCTGTCTTTAGACTTGTTTGAAAACTCCAACTTTGAATGTTCTTAATCTGTACTTCTCTATTCATAAATGCAAAACACGACCAGATAAAACTCATTTTAAGATTTGTCCAATCGTCACTATGCGGTATACCAAAAACATTTTGTTTAGTTTGAAATTTAGGACTGTTAGTAAAGTAATTACCTGACGCAATAATTTCGTCAACATTAGTAACCATGCGCTCACGGCTGTTTGTATTGATTAGCTGCAACCAGTTATACAATTCATAATCCATTTTAATCTACTACCTCGTCCTTAAAGAGAACTTCATTTCCAAAGATAAAAATATCTAAATCAGTCTTAGCTAGCATTTGCAATCCATCCCACTTAGTTCCAGCAATCGGTCTGCCACCTAGATTCAAACTTGTGTTTAATATTAGCGGCAATCCAGTTATTTTTTCAAACTCTTCTATTAATTTCCTATATGCTGGATTCTCGTCGCCTAGTGTTTGAAATCTACAAGTACCATCTATATGTGTGATCGCTGGCAAATTATCTTTCTTAATCTTACCTACATATAACATGTAAGGATTGTCATAGTCGCACTCAAAATATTCTGTTTGACGCTCTTTAAGAATCGTTGCTCCAAACGGTCTAAACGGCTCTCGATTTTTTACTTTACTATTAAGTATTTCCTTTGCATTTTCAATAGAAGGATTCATTAATATACTTCTATTACCTAATGCTCGAGGCCCTACTTCGCCACGACCTTGATACCATCCTACTATCTTTCCAGCTGCAAGTGCATTAGCTGCAATCTTTATAGTTTCAATAGTGGGCTCTTCTGGTATTTCATCTAAGTTCCAATAAGGAAAATTTTCATACTCAGCTTCAGGTTGATTATGCTTTATCCTTAACCACTCCATTGCTCCTATTGCTAAGCCTTCGTCAGATGAGTGCGGAGTAACTAGTGTATTAGGAAATTCATTTTTAATAGTTGTATTCCAACAAATATTTTGAGCGCACCCTCCTGTTAACAGAATAGTATCTTCAGTAGCTGCATGTTTTCTAATAATACCTAATATGCACTGTTCTAGAAATACATGTATTGTTGCAGCGAAGTCGTATTTGGACAAGGCTGGTCTTTGCTTTGTTTTAAAATAATCTTCCCAGTTACTAGGATGGGTTGATATGCTTAGTTGTGTTTTTACATCTGTTAATTTGCTAGTAAGGTACTCTAAAAATTCGTTACATACTTCTCCGTGACTCTGCAAGCTCATAAGTTTGCCTGGCAAGTCTTCAGGATGGTCTGCTGTTAACTCCATATACCTTGCAAGATTTTCATACTCAGCACCGAAGCTATCTGTAACTCTACGTTGTTTAAAATTACTTGTATTATTATCAGTTAGTGTGTAATCTTTAAATACGCTCCATACTGTTCCACTAACATCTTCGCCGTTTAGAAATAGTTCACCAGCGCCGTCAAAGACAAACTGATGTGTTGTTTTAGGAAACATCGGAGCACTTAGTGCATGTGCAAGATGATGTTCAACTTGATAGACTGGGCATTCTGTGTCTTCCAATAGGCTGTATTCTTTTGATTCAAAATTTTCAGTTTGCGGTTGACCGTAACTTACTAAATCTGCAACAATTGCAATTTGATCTAAATCACCTGGTTCTAAATTAAATGCACGTTTAAGATCAACTGTCCATTGATTTGTATTATTGTATGCATGATGCTTTACTTGATAAATTCTTTCGGTCTTTAAATAAGAAACTTTGCCGTTGTCGTAGAGACAAAAACTAGCATCGTGATCATCTAACCTAACACCTAATAATTTCATTTGTGTCTCCTGTAAAATAAAATAAGTATTACTATATAGTAACAGAGTTATTTACTATTGTCAACCAAAACCTTAATACAGTTATGATAAATACATACATAATAGCACAGCGTGAGGGCGTTTTATGGATTTTCTAACACTAGCAAGCGAAGTAGGTTTTCCTATTGCTGGAGCACTAGCAGCAGGCTACTTTGTCTTTCTAACACTTAGTTTTATTTTAGCAGGCGTTACCGATAGTGTAAAAACACTAAATGGTATTATCGGCTCTCTTGACAATCGTGTACAAACTATGAACAACGACTTAGTTAAGATCGATGCGCTACTAAGTTATGCACTTAACGTAAGACCTAACATTGACAGAATTGCTGCTAATGAAGGCAAAGACGATGCGAGAAAAGATTAATGGAAATTGATATAGCTGCTATGATCAAAGACTTTGGCTTTCCAGTCATTGCTGCGTTTGGCATGGGCTATTTCATATTCTTTATCTGGAAGTGGGTAACAGAAACTATTGATCCTGTTATCGGACAAAGCATGGGTACACTAATACGCCTTGTTGATCGTGTACGCATGTTAGACAATGACATGATACGGTTAAACAGTAAGTTAAGTATGGTGTTAGAACATCGTGCCAAACTAGAACCCCAGGGCCAAGTAGATCTTGACGAAATGGTTAGCAAGTATCTAAGTCACAGTGAAACATTCAATAGTACAGGAAAGCCAAATGAAAAAGTGTGAATGTGGTCACGAATGTCATAGGAATAAAGATTGTCCTACATGTGCCAACGATGTATGTTTTATTTGTAAATGTCCTAACTGCCTAGATGTTCCAAAGTCGGCTTCAAGGTATGAACACGGATAGTTTTCAGCCTGCTGGCGAAGCACGTATAATCAAAGCAGATGATATATACGAATGTCTAGCTTGCGGTAAACAGTATACCGCTGAAGCTATGTATGATCATGAAAATGTGTGTGATAAGATTGAAGAATACCTAAAAGCTAAAGCTACTTCGAAGTCGCAATAAACACGCCATTCCAATCCTTAGGCAAGTCTTGCGTTGCCATAAACTCACAGCGTTCAATCCACATATCATAATAGCCTTGTAAGCGTCCGTCAAAGTTGCGGCGAATAAGTTTGCACTGTGCTGCTGCTTCTGTAAACATTTGCTGACGATATAATTCGTGCATTTGATCATGATGTTTCTTAGCACTCTTCCACGCAGGTCTAACACCATCTAACACTGTGTAGATACTAATACCAACTGTTTTACCTTTAACAGCAAGATCGTCTATTTTGAGGAAGAAGAAGTCGTCTTTGCATTGTTCAACTGTTGCTCCTCCGACAAGTAATAGACATCCGTATTCTTTACACTTGCTTTCAATTCTTGCGGCTGTACTAACGGCGTCCCCGAGTACATCGTACGAATGTCTTGCGGTGCTACCCATTTCTCCAATATAGCCAAGGCCGGTATTGATTCCTGCGCCCATTCCAACTGGTGGCCTTCCTTCTGGTGTAATAACTTCTTCATTGAACTTCTCCACTGCTTTAAGCATGTCTAAGCCGCACTGTACTGCGGTCTTAGCGTGATTTACATCGTCTATGGGTGCGTTGTGTATGTGCATACTTGCATCCCCAATGTATTTAATAATCATTCCGTCACTGTCAAGTACAGGTTGCGTAATGCTGTCCATATACCCATTCATGATTTTAGTTAAGCCTTTAACGTCATCGCCGAAGCTTTCGCCTAATGGAGTGAAGCCTCTCAAGTCACTAAACACAATACTAACTTCTTTCTTCTGACCGTCTTTGATAAGTGCTGGATTTTCTTGTAACAATTTAACTACAGTAGGACTAGCATAGCCACCGAACTGTTTCTTAATTGCCTGTTTCTCTAAGAACTCTCTAACAAACTTAATACCGTATACTTGTAGTGCAATTAACACAAATGTAATAACAGGTGCTGTAACGTCTAGTAACAGCTTGTCTGTTGCATATGCATACATTGAATAAGGAACTACACTGCCTATTAGTACAACTGTTGCAGTAAGCCCTACAAGCATCCAACGACTTAATACAATTAGTAGTAAGCCTCCTATTACAAGTGCTAGTAGCTCTGCTTGTGCTGCCCATACAGGGCGTTGTATATTTGTACCGGCAAACATAGTTCCTAGTACTGTTGCTTGCGTTGTGCCTGCAAACTGTGCGCCCATTGCTGTTGGTACAGGATTGGCAATGCCTGCTGCTGTAACGTCTACAATAACAACTGCACCTTGAAGGTCATCTGGCAAGTTAGTTACGCTTGCACTCTTGTTGCGCTGACTCCAGTCTATCCATACTCTGCCTTGTGCGTCTGTAGGTATAACACCAAACTGTGGTATTCGCATTTTGTCTATGCCCAGTGGACTTAGTTTGATTTGGAAGCTAGGATCGCCTGCTATAACACGTAGTGTTTCGAGTGCTAGACTTGGATACAGTGTGCCGTCTACAACAGCAACAGTTGGCATACGCCTTACTACTCCATCTATCTCTGGTTCCGTGCTTACAATGCCTGCACCTACTGAACTGTTTTCTAGCATAGGTATGTTTGCAATTATGCCGCCATAAGGTAATATGGTATCCAAGTAGTCTGAGTTGATTATTGCTGCACCTGGATTGATAGGTTCGTTGACAGTTTTGTCGCTAGGACGGCTAGCAAGTATAACTGGCAGTGCCATCATAGTTTCTGCTAGTTCAACATCGCCTCCAAAGCGGTCCGGCTCAGGCATCATTACATTCCATACAACTAAACCTGCACCCCTGTTGTATAAGTCTTTGATAATGTCGCTGTATATGTTGCGTGGGAATGGATACTGTCCGTACAGTTCTAGTGCTGCTTCGTCTATCTCTGCAACATAGATATTATTCTCTACTGGTTCTTGATTAACAATGAGTTGATCAAAGTAATTTAGTTTGATACTTTGTATAAAGTTAGATGGGGTTGCAAATGCGTAGACTAATATCCCTAGTGTTATTAATGCCCACCAAGGGCTTAGTAATCTTTTCATTTTTAAATCCTTTAATAGTGCCGCATTGGACGCTGCTTGTACTCAGGGTTCTTTGTTATTCCGTCGTAGGTTATTACTGGACAATAACGGTCTTGAGATTGGTTACGAGTTTTTAGATACTGTATTACCAGTGGTCTTGACTCTTGTAATTCTTCCTCAGTGTTATTGCTGTGCTTCATAGTAATATTTACCTATCGTAAACTACAGTGTTCTGTGGGTTGACACGTTTAGGCAGGCAATAAGCAGTAAGTTTAATACCGCCTCCTACGTATCCGTATTTTTTTGGTATTCGTTTAGCATAGTACTGGCAAGTATCGATACTCCTAAAATACATAGGATTAGGTTCTTGTTCTCCGCCGATTAGTACCATAAGGATAAATGCGTGTATCATATTATTGTTGTACGATAGTTAAGTTACAGCCGCCGACTGCTGCGCAAGTTCCACTTACTGCTGACCCATCACTCATTGAGTGTGGTAGTGTGTAACTTTTGCTAGTAGCGCCGTTTTGTGTTAGGTCAAAGTTCCAAGGCTGTGTGCCGTCAAGTGCTACTCTAGCAGTATGATCGCCAGCACCATTTTGGAATATACTAGCAGTATGATCATCGCCAGTAATTTCTAAGTCTACAAACTTATCACCAAGTCCGCGTTGCTCTATATCAACAGTATTACTATCTCCTGTTATAGTAA
>Ga0307488_10003940_pt1 | contig 12362 bp, 12 predicted proteins | sample SB02metaG_FD_202248 | JGI IMG/M metagenome (GOLD analysis project Ga0307488, IMG submission 202248) | Sea-ice brine microbial communities from Beaufort Sea near Barrow, Alaska, United States - SB 0.2 | ecosystem: Environmental > Aquatic > Marine > Coastal | place: USA: Alaska | collected...
CGATAAAGCAGTCGCAAATGAAGATGAAGCTGTCGCGAATGAAGACAGTGAAGTCGATAAAGCTGTCGCAAATGAAGACAGTGAAGTCGATAAAGCTGTCGCAAATGAAGACAGTGAAGTCGATAAAGCTGTCGCAAATGAAGACAGTGAAGTCGATAAAACCGCCTTAAATGAAGACGGTAAGGCAGTCGCAAATGAAGACGGTAAGGCAGTCGCAAATGAAGACGGTAAGGCAGTCGCAAATGAAGACGGTAAGGCAGTCGCAAATGAAGACGGTAAGGCCTTAATTGGTGTTAATGATACATTCAACTCTGATATGGTCCACATTACTCTTAATAATCTTAAAATCAGGGTGGATACACTGGATAAGGCGTATGATAAACTTATTGATAGGATACAAGAATGGGGGAACAAAAAACGTAAAAAAAATATATATAAAGTATTAAAAGTCTGATTGATGATGATTCCGATATTTATGATGGTTATATTAATAGCCGTTTGTTTTTTTATATATCAATACCTGTCTTCATTTAAACAAACAGGGACATTCGTTGTCGCCGATACACACTTCCATCAAGCACAACATCATTACGAAGGTAAAGCAGACAGTGTTAAGCCTAACGCGATGGACTCATTATCAGGATTTCTGAAGAGTTATAAAGAAGGTAATGAAGACGGATTACTTCACGTTATCCAACTGTATCTCTATGGATTACACCCTGAGTATGGACCCGATAAGCTGACTGGATTAAAGCTTATGAGAAAGATTAACGCTGATTATCATTTCTCTGATAGACTCAAACAAGTCTGTAAAATGTTTGAAGAAGATACCAGTGTTCTGGTGTATTCAGACATAGACTCATATAACTCTGAATATAAAAGCTTGCCAACTACTATTATAGAAACCATTGATGATATCATCCATCATCAATTAAAAAACAAAAGTATAATCGTTCCCTGTTCAATGAACGTGAGTCACAAAATAACGACACCAGTAGAGGTTATGCGTCGGATTAATCGTCAATTGGGGATACGCGATGGTAATGATGTTGCCGATGCCGATGCCGATGTCAATGATGATGTTGGTATGATTATTCATAATGACTCCCAAAATGTTCATAATCACAGCGTTCAGAATATTTCAAAGACGATCATCGATTCTTTAGATAATAATACAAACTCTTTTGATGACAACTCTCTTTCATTTTTAGGGGAGCTTAGAAAGCATACGCATTCCGTATCGAAAGCCGATGTCGCTAAAATAATGATGGTGCTGAACTCTATGTCAGATACCATTCATTCAAAGTATGATAAGTCTGAGAAGCATATTTTCAATTTAACTTTTGAAAGAATAATAAACAAAAAGGATGCTGAAGAAAAGAATAATATCTTTATTATGTTCGCCCAAAATTTAGCGTCCGCCGTTGAATACGATGTTGTGGTGTGCAGCACTGGGAAGATAACGCGGATGCTCTCTACGTTTGATGTCATAGATACGGAATTGCCGGATCTGAAACCTGATTGGGTAATCCGAGAAGAAATAGCACGGACCGCAACGAGAATTAGAACTGCAAGCGAAGCAGCTAACGCAAAGGCTGGGGCTACTGACACTGATGACACTGATGACGCAAGCAATATGAAATCCCAGTTAATAGATGAATGCCAAGAAACATATGTGAAAACCAATATTATGAGTGAGACCGCGCTCAACATCATTCTCATTGATTATCTTGAAGCTTTTTAGCTAAGTCTTTATCGTGTGTTAATGAGTCATCCTTATATCTGATTATGAGTGAATACATCCGCGCATACCCCCACTGTTCAGCTGTGGCTCCAGGTCTGTGTCCGGTCTTATAAGCCGCAACTCCTCTTTTATACGACTCTTTCAGCAAAGAAGATTTTAAACCGGTAGCCTCCTCTATTCTTGAGAAAATGTCCTTCTTAGGATATTTCTCCTTCAATTTTTTCATCTTTCCCTCATACTTTGCGTGAAACTGTTCAGTCCACGATGATTTCTTTGTCTTTATGTTAGCGTCAGTTGCGAATTTCTTGTAGAATTCTGGCTTTTCAATGTCATTATTTGCGTCCTGAACGTTTTGATGTATCGTCTGAATTCTCTGTTTTACCGCCGTCTTAGTCTTCAAACCTTGAAAGTATCGCAGGGGAGCATACACCTTAATACCGAGTTCCTTTTGAATCTCGGGTATATACTTCTTGAGTACATCATCGCTGAGCATAGTGTGTGTTTAATTACATTACATAAAGATTTTCTGTATTCCTCAACAGAGTTTATATATATCGCAATCGTCTATTCAATTTTCATTCGATAAGATCTTTTCATTCGATAACGACATCAAAAAAATGATCTATTTTGACGCTTCACATGATTTATAAATATACTTTATTCTAACCAAAAATGACCACTATCACGTGTCGATCCGACGAAGACCTTCGCGACCTTATCGAAAGATACGGAAAGCGAACCGTCAAAGCGTTGTATCTGGATGGTCTGATCGAATATATCATCTCAAATGAATATTTAATCGAATGCGGTTTCAAAAAGAAAATATTGAGCGCTGCTCGCGGTAATATTACTCATGGCAAAATGGCACTACATCTCAACAAGAGTAAAGGAACAGTTAAACATGCCTTTTACGGTTTCACAATATACTCGACTATCGAAAATATAGAAGCTGAACAATCGCCAAAAACAAAGGCGATTCTAATGCGCCTTTATGATCGATTTTACGAAGCGTATATACCAAAATACAGGAAGAAATTCGAAGGCATTGACCTCGAAATCGATCCTATAACTTGCGACACCATAGAAGATCCAGCATACATTAAAGAGGACTGGGACAACAACTGCAAAATCGTGTATTCATTGGACACTATCATCCAATGTTATGCGAGAAAAAGGGTGTACACAGGCTTCGTCACAAATGATGAAGTTATAAAAGTGCATCTAAGCTACGAAACAAGCGAATCTGTAAAGGTGCGCATAGACTACGATACAAACGAATCTATAAAGGTACATCTGAGCTACGACACAAATGAATCTATCAATACTCGTTTAAGCTATGAAGGTGGAGATACAGTGTTATTTTACAAGGAAGTGCGGCTTGATCACTACATTTCTCCTTACACCAATAGAAAATTCATCACGTCTGACATCATATGTGTCAACCAGAATTTGCTTAATAATTAGGCGATAGTTAGAATATACACTGTGATTTATTTTTTATCCATTTTCATGTGATTTTCTCTAAAAAATGATCTATTTTGACACTTAACATGATTTATAAATATATCTTCATTTTAACCAAAAAATGACTACTATCACGTGTAGCTCCGACGAAGACGTTTGCGACCTTATTGAAAAATTCGGAAAGCAATCCGTCAAGGCGATGTATGCTGGTGGTTTGATCGACTATATCATCCCAGATGAATATTTAATCGAATGTGGTTTCAAGAAGAAAATATTGAGCGCTGCTCGCAATAATATTAATCATGGCAAAATGGTTCTGCATCTCAACAAGAGTACCGGAAAAGTCAAACAGACCTTTTACGGTTTCACAATATTGTCGACTATCGATAATATAGAAGCTGAACAATCGCCAGAAAAAAAGGCGATTCTAATGCGTATGTACGACATATTCTATGAAGCGTTTGTAGTAAGATACAAGAAGAAATTCGAAGGCATTGACCTCGAAATCGATCCTATCACTTGCGACACCATGCAAGATCCAGTATACATTAGAGATGACTGGGAAAATAACAGTAAAATCGTATACTCAAAGGACACTCTCCTCAGATGTTATGCGAGAAAACGAGAGCTTACAAGCTTCCATACAGACGAAGACGGGGAAACGATTTACCATTACAAGGAAATTCCCCTGAGACACTACGTTTCCCCTTATACCAATAAACAATTCTATCTATGTGATATTATAAGTGTCAGACTAAGTCTGCTTTAAGAATTATAAGATGGAAAGGGCTTAAGAGCCCTTTAATAGAAATTATAAAAACAGTAATTGCTAAATTACTGTTTTTTTATTAAATTAAATTCATCAATTGCTACATAAACTCTGTTGAGACAGATACATTTTGAGGATATGAAACCTTCAGGGCATTATCTCAACATAAGTAGCTGAGCGTTTTGGATGGATGAGTTTCATTTTTTTTTATATCTTAAGAATCCTTTGAAGTGTTTATATATACTGCTTTCTCCACGCACTTGGACAATGATGTATGAGATCATTTTCATTTCAAAATTAAAAATTAAAAATCCAAATCAAATGGATGATTCATCATCATTCATCATTCATCATTCATCATCATCATTATCGATTATACCATATCTATACGCCAACAATACTATGAATTCTTTAGAGTAACTATGTTGGATACAACACTATATGGCTAACGAAAACAATCCACTTGAAATTATTAGGAAGATAAAAACTATCATCACAATAAATGTTATAAAAATAAAAATGCCAATTAAGACATCTGAAAGAACTTCCGTTTATACTCGTTGAGATCTTCGACGCCCATATCCCTGTTACAAGGACCGCAAATAGGCTCTAAATTCTGTAGGGTCTGACTGCCGCCCCAGAATGCCGATGTGATGTGCCCACATTCAAACTCATCGTAATCGATTCCCTTCTCACAAACGAAACACTTACCGACCATGGACTCTTTGAAGTTTCTCTTCTCCCATACCTTACGGCGCTTGCTCTTGCCGATTTTCCTGCTCGCGACGTTGATAGGGATATGAGGAATGCACGAATACGAGTCAAAATGCGTGTTCTTCTTATTGACCTCCAACATTCGCGTGAGCCATTCATAGTTGGAAAAGATACCCAGAAACAGCGGCTTCAAGACATTCTTTATTTTACATTTCATTATAAGGGATTCATCGTTGATGTGCCACTCCCTCCACTTGCCTACGTCCACATACTTATAGAAGGAATTGATCTGTTCCATGAGAACTATGAACTCTTCAGATGACTCGATGTTCAGTTCATCAAGAATCTTAGATTTTTCGATAGCTTCACCTAGAAACTCCAAATTGATGTTCGGCTTCTGGGGTTTGACCGCAGTCGTGATGAACTTCGGATAGTTCTGAATCAAGTATTTCTTAATAGAATTCAATGTTACCTGTTTCGACGTGGACTTACACAGACGCGACGGCTTCGATCCATTGACTTTCATCCACAGTTTGTTAAGTTCGTGTTGAGAATCAACAGTGTAGATGTTGACATTGACGGGTACATGGACTTTATCATACATATTCAGTATATCCTTCAATACGAAATACCTGTGCTGTCCGTTCAGCAGATAGAGTGCGCTTTCAAAGCTCGCGACTTCGAAAGTCCCAAAAAAGAAATAACCTTTTTCATTGTAGTCTTGAATGATTTTTGCCTTCAATTCTTCGACCCAATCTATATCCAGTTCTCTTTGAATAGCAATGTCGAGTTGTACATTCTTTAGGAGTTCGGTAGCGCTAACATACACAACGTATGTGTTTGATAACGGAGGGAACTCATGGGCGATTGGGTTGGATTTTTCAATGAAATTTTCCATGTTATATCTTCATTTATATATTAACGTCTAATTCTTAAGCATATTTAATTTTACAACTATCCTTACAATTATAATTCTTGAAAGGATAGTTGTAAAATTACATCTGCTTAAGAATATAAAGATATATAATATAAATATTCTATGATGTAATGATGTTAAAAAGAATTTTATCTCAGCCATCATTGAATTCAAGCCCGCTTCACTCATCCGTAAAAAAAAATCCAAGTTACTCTAATTTACAAAAATCTAAGAGTGAATCTAATTTACAAATAAAATCCGGGGACACATCTTATGCATCAGTTATTCTAGATAATGATAAACAAATTAAATTTAATGATGATCAAAGCGATTGCTGTGTCAGTTCGAATAATTCTAGCACAACCAATTTGCTCTATTGCGATTTTCAGCAAAGAAAAATGCAGCTAATAATAGAGAAGTTACTGAAGAGGCACCTTGTGGGAGTTGCAACTATCATACAAGATTTCCAATTCGCGAGTGAGCTCGTTAACTCGCAAGATATGATAAAATCATTGCTGATGACAATTTTAATGATGTCCACGATAAAAGATAATAATATCAAAATACGTCGGCTAAAATTTATATTGGGAGTCTTTTGTTCAATGCATTATATTAATGATGTTTCTTTATGTTCAATCATGATTAAATAGATGTAATAGCAATGTAAAAGTTGAAATACACGTAAAAAAATAAAACCTTCAATTTTTTAATGTTGTTGTTAAATTGAACAGACAATATACACCGTCATCATCTACAACAACTAAATGCGATACATAGATTTCATAATCTGTTTTGCGTTTACGAATATCGTATATCGCCTGACAGCAATAAAATCAAATAAAATCAAAATCCACATCAGGATAGAGAATTGTATCTAAGATATCTTCGGTGACATCCACGTATCCGTCATCTAGCATTTTACAACCACACTGATACAGATTATCTTTCGACTTGAACAAATGAGGTTTCCATCTTGCTCCTAGACCGCGAACGTTCAGGATGCTATCGTCGATGAACAGCAAATCGTCGTCCGGATAATGCCTTTCAATATCTTCATATACTTTCATAATAGGTTTCAATTGATCCAACGTTTCGCAAGAGAATACTTCGTCAAAGAGGATGTCTGTATGAGTCCCGAGTGCTTCCAGTGTTTTATCCACCCATAGTCGGGGGGCGTTGCTGAACAACACGCATTTTTGATGTTGTTGAAGCTTGTTCAAGAGGTAGACATCGATTATCGGTTCATGATCATCGTGTTTTATGTTTAAGGAGAGATCACCCCAGTCGATATTATTGAACACGTATTCGTTATACTCTTCTAAAGTCGTATCAACCCCAATGTGTTGAAGATACTTGACTGTGTGTCCATGAACTTTATATTGCGTGGCGTTGACCGCTCGCGCGCCCCTGTAGGATATCTTGAGTTTCTTGCTTACGAATTTGGCTGAACTGCTGCTCACTGCTTCCATCGCGTGAGGATTTTTGAAGATGACTCCATCATAATCGAGAACGAGCTTGAAGGGTTTGGCGGCAATCATCTTGATTTGATAATATAATATATTTGAATGGCTTTAAGTGTGATTTAATAACTTTGTGTAAATAACGAAACTGATTTATATTTATTGCTGGAAACGAGCAAACACCTTGGATAAACCGAAAATTCACACGGTGTCGATCACACGTTTTATTATTTTTATCGGAAACGGCACTGTCAGACACACGTCTTCTCACCTCCTCGATAACGCACGTATAGATAACTTATCTATCCATCCACGCCAAGGATCTCAAATCTTATAGGATCTTGAATCCTCGACTGTTGTATTTTGCGGCCCGTGATACTAGCCGATAAAGCTTCAGAAGTGAGTCTTTGGACGATTGTGGAATACTTGAAATTAATTCCTTGTTCTTCACCAAGGTTGTTTCCTGCATCATCAAGTACGCGAAAGATTCAACATAAGATGTTTTAGTAATATTGTTTATGTAAGCAGGAATAAAGGACATGTTTTTTCCTTGAATAGCCTCCCTAGTATCCTGGGAAAGTTCAATGCTCACGTCAATTGATACCTCAGGCCGAGATACATTTACGGCAACACGGCATACGTTAATATCGAATGTCCCGAACAAAGCAAGTGGCGAGGACACAATTGATGCGGGAACGCATATAATATTGAACTGAAATACTTTATGACCCTCGTTGTCTAAAATGATGCCGATGAAAGTCTTAGAAATGGAAAGCTCTTGTGATTTTTCTTCGGTTTTCTGTTGGGTAGCGTTCAATATGTTAGCCATAACTTCAGCGCCTCCTACATCCTCGTTATGAAATAACTGATCAACTTTAGATATTTGTGTTATTAAATGACAATTCGCGTGGAATGAGTCCTCATCGCCGCGAGTGTATTTTGATCCATCATCTTCGCTTATGCCTGTGACGATATTGCACAAGCGATATTGTACAAGCCTGCGACTAACCTCTTCAGATGAAAGTGAAGTGTACAAGTCAATATCATTATAATCCCAAGAAGGTTTAGTTCCGTCGAAATGCGTTTGAGCTAGATGTAAACCGAATCCGCCAGCGACGATTACATCATCCCATCCGAGCATAAGTCGTAAGGTGCTAACACAATCCAATACTCGTGTGATTTCAGGTGTTGCTGCACTAATGCGATGCGTCTCGAGCGTTGCTGTTGTCGTCATCGTGAATGTATGTAATATGAATTTAAAGAGACAGTTGTAGTTTGTTTGCTGGACAAGTTTCAGATCATTTTTTGAAAACTAATGTTAAAGATGTAATTTTAGATTGAATATTTTGCTTCAAAGCTTTAGCTGATAATTTGTCAAAAAATATATGGTTAATTATAGTTTTATTTCTAAGACCTTCTTGTTGCTCTTAAAGTTAACAGCTCCAGGAATAGTTGTTTTTTGAACGTTATTATACTTAGTATAGGATACCTTTAAATTCTTTATAGATCTATACTTAGTATTATCTCTACACGCCTTTGCCGCTAACTCTATGATCTCATACGATGGATTATTATCCAGAATGACTACGTGCGAAGACGGATACGCCTTCAGATGCAGCCAAATGTAATCAGTGTGTCCATATAGCTTTAATAGTTGATCATTATCTTTCACGTTCTGACCTATAAGAATATTGATAGAGTTGATACATTCGATCGATTTCATTTATGAGTTGATAGTGTTGGTATCTGAATTACGGTATTATCTGCGTCTTTATTTTCACTCGTATCTTCTAAATCATTTTTTGCCTGTTCTAAGAAGTGGAGTAAGTAATTCTGCTCTATATTATCAGTTTTTTCTTTCATTAACTTAACAATACTAATAGGCAGATTCGGAGAGTTCTCTCTGATATTCAACCACCTGCCGTGATATATCTTCATGAATTCTGAATATTTTACATTAGGAACGTTTAATTGTAATACTAACTCCGAGCGTAGTCGTAAATAATTGAAACATGCCTGTCTGTGTCCTTCTTTTAACTCGGCGTAGTTGTAGAATTTACTTACTGTACTTAATCCCGTTACTAATAAACTGCAAGCAGTGATCAAATAGCTCATGAGCGTTGTCTGTGTGAAGTTGGTAGATGCTGTTTGAGATATTGACATAGTGCTTAAAGCACTCGACGTTAGCACTATTGGTAAGCTTATGTATTTATCCCATTTATCACATATGTAGAAGGCACTCCAATGAGCATCTTTTTTATAACCCAGTTCGATTACCTTTCTAAGGGCATCACCCCATTCATCTGTTGTCCAGTGTTCTGGTTTAGTCGATTTCATTGTTGCGATGGGTATTATTTTATTCATAAGAAGATAAATTTTATCTATCTTATTACTTATTTAGAGATGTAATATTCACACCTCGTCTGTCGAAATCCATTGAAAGTGCTGGCTGCGGCTATCGTATAGGCACCGAAGTTCTCGACGTATCTTTATGGGAACATCTCCGTCAAATGCGACAAAATCAGACGATGATTAATACTTCACACCATGACGATATGATGATAGAATTCGAGATAAAAAAAACAGAGGCTACTTCATCATGACTTACAATATCGCTGTTCATCTGGAATCTTTTTATCACTATGAAGTGTATATTTCAAACGAATAAGAGTTTTTCACAGTTTTTCACAGTTATCTGTTTTATTTGTAATTATTTTTGAATGCAAAAAACTGATATAATATTGTAGAAAATATCACTTAATTACACAACGAGAACACGTGACGTGAAAACCTTATTACAATGGGAGGCATGTTTGGCTTACTCCCTTTCACACCAAGGACAACTCCGAGGAAGAATGCGAAGACGAATCAGTACCCCGTCACCAAAAGCAGTTATTATTTAACCTCTCCTGATGTTCCTCATATATTAACATTCGGTAGTTATGGGATACTTGCTACTACATTCGGAGCATCCCCGTGTTTGGGTGGAGCAACCCCCGTGGACGATAACGATGTTTGGAAACAAGGGCGTGGAGAACAAACAGTAGAACGAAGTTCTTCGTCGATGAAGAGAAGCATGACGACGACGGACCTGATAAAGTCATATGAAGAACTCGTAAACGATCAACCAAACAAGGAGTCATTGGTGCTTCCTCAGCACTCCAACAAATATCATCCAAGTAGGGTGTCATCGGAATGTCGAGAGTTGACGATGCAGTTTTCTGAGGTGGGTTTGGTGGCGGAATATCCCCCCAAGAAAAGGTGTTCAGGTGTCTAACCTGTAAAGGATGTGTAAGCTCTGAAAGCAAAAATATCACATTCGTTACACGAGACCTGAACTCCGCCCTGAATATTCGTAGGCTTGCGGAGCAATGGATTGAAGAGCAAAAACTCCCTGTGGCTTTTACGCGAGTAAAGGCTAATGGGATGTCCTCCACTACTTCTTTAGAGGTAGAAAAAGTTGGACAATCAGTTGATATTACAGGGCTTAAGAGCTCAGACTAAGAAATAAAAATTCTCTGTGTAATAAAGTAAATATAAAGGCTATGTGTAAGTATAAAGATATGTTCGGGGCACCTAAAACTGGTATTCATTCGAATAGAATGTTCAATATAGCAGTTTGGGACGTCGTCATGACTCTCATAGGAGCTCTAATATTCTATGCAGTTTTCAAAACAAATCTACTGTTTACCATTATTGGTTTTTTTATATTCGGAATAGTCATGCATCGACTGTTTTGTGTTCGAACGACTATCGATAAATTACTGTTTACAGGCTTTTGAAACAAATATAAAACACAAATGGTTGTTATAATGGATACCGCTCAAACATTTACGATTAGATAAGAATTCATATCAAGACGAAGAATCAACAGTCTAACATAACACGTATATCAGTGAAAAATATAAAGTAAAATTGAACAGTTTCGTTTAAAAAAATATTATACCGAAAAGAGCCAACATTTCTCTTATGTGTTCTTGACATCGATGTAAATCCATAACGACCAATTTGAATCTTTAGTTTTAAATCATAATACATTCAGTTCAATAGATGAGAAGACATTAAGTAGTATAGTATCGAGTACATTGAAGGACGAATCTTGGATAAAGAAAGTCAATGAATATAAATTATTGAATAAAAAAACGTATAGCCTTATACTTAGACTTACCCTAGACAAGCAAAATTAAATAAACATAATATAAAATTTACCATTGAAGATTAAATGTAGATCGTTTAAATTCATTAACGGTAATATATATATTAACTATAGTTAATGAAAATGGGTTATTTAGAGCATCAGAAAGCAAAGGAGGTTTATGACGCGGCAAGAGAATCACTCGTGAGCGCTTCGACAGCCTGGAGGGAACACACCGCTCGATCCATAAAGGAAGCAAAACACGCATCGGCAAAAGCCATTATGACCGCCGCTGCCTCTTCCGTTGCTGTATCAGAGGCGATGATAGAAGTCGGCGATTTAACGGCAGACATCGCCAGCCAACTTGTGATCACAACTGCCGAAACAGCTCTGAAAGCAGCTGAAAACAACAAAATCATTGCTGATGCTCTCATCCGTGAGAGCCAATGCGTAAGAACCGCTATCGTTGCCGAGCAACTCGTTCATACCACTATTCCCGATCCTGGAAGCTTCCCACCAGCTGTTACCGTTATGCCCCCAAACGGTGTTGAACCCACGGCTTGTATTATAATGCTTCATGGTCTAACAGGTTCAAGTGACAATTTCAATCACATACCAGAATATTTTGGTTTTAAGAACGTTAAATACATATTTCCCAATGCTAAAACGATGAAAATTACACATTACGAAGGCACAGCATGGTATGAAAAACCAGCTTGGTATGATGTTAAAAATTTCAAAGATACAACAGGTAATGAATTCGAGTCTGGTGTTGCTTTTGACCGCGAGAACACAATGGAATCTGTCGCTTACATCAATTCAATCATCGACGGAGTTATCGCTGACGGCATACCTGCTAGCAAAATAATTCTCGGTTCGTGGTCTCAAGGGGGGTGTATTGGACTTCACGTCGCCTTACAATCCAAAGTTAAACTGGCTGGCTACATTGGTTTCGCGCCTTATTTAACATTATTGAAGGATTACCCAGATGTTTTAGGTCCATATGCAAAAGAAATTCCTTTCTATGTCCAGCACGGATTTGATGACACGATCATTACGATGAGATACGCTGAGTTTATGCAAGAATTTATTCAAAAAATGGGAGTCGACATCACTTTGAACACGTATGAAGGAATCGGTCATCTTAATATTATCGGTGA
>Ga0307488_10003942_pt1 | contig 12356 bp, 7 predicted proteins | sample SB02metaG_FD_202248 | JGI IMG/M metagenome (GOLD analysis project Ga0307488, IMG submission 202248) | Sea-ice brine microbial communities from Beaufort Sea near Barrow, Alaska, United States - SB 0.2 | ecosystem: Environmental > Aquatic > Marine > Coastal | place: USA: Alaska | collected 2017-05-06
CTTGAGTGTCATTGACCCCCCTATTGAGTGACATGGACACCCCCCTATTGTGTGTCATAGACTCCCCTATTGAACGCGCTAGGTTGCGGCGCTTGAAACCAAAGCATGCTGAACTGATTTCAAGTCTTGCTTTCAATTTAACCTTGCGCCCCTACATCGTGGAGGTGCTGACGACGATCCGGGTAGGGCCTGAAGCACATTGCCCGCCACGTCATCGACGCTCGTTTTAGACCTTCGTTTCTTGAGTTGAATGGCATCATATGAAGTGGCGATCAATGTCTGCCATGCCCATTGCCCGCCACGTCATCGACACGCGTTTAGACCCTCGTTCAATGAATATAAACGCCCCATATAGCGTGGCGAGCAATGTGTGCCATGCCCGTTGCGCGCCACGTCATCGAGACGCGCTTTAGACCCTCATTTCTTGATTTGAATGGCACCATACGAAGTGACGATCAATATCTGCCATGCCCACTGCCCGCCACGTCATCGACACGTGTTTATACCCATTTTCTTTTCGTTGAAAAGCACCGTATAACGTGGCGAGCGATATCTGCCGGGCTCTAGATGCGGGCAGTGACGAAGCACCGGCTGCGCCACATGGGTAAGTTTTTCGCACTCTTCTCCTTTATGCTCTTCACGGTGTTCTACTGCGGCGTGGTGCTGCTGCAGACAGCGCCCACGCAGAGCTACCTGGCAGGGGGGGTGTTGAGAACAAGCACTCGACCGACATTGAATCTCCTCCTCCTCCTCCTCCTCCTCCGCCTCCTCCTCCTCTTACTCCTCCTGCTTCTCCTGCGAGGTGTTGAGAACAAGCACTGACCGACGTTTAATCTCCTCCTCAACCTCCGCGGGTCTGCGTGAGCATTAACCCTGATCACCGAACCGAAGTCATGCTCCGATCTCAGTTCGAGTGCTTGTTCTGAACGACCCTGCTGCCAGGTGGGGTCCACCGTCGGGGGATTGCTCACACCGGAGGTGACCAGGACCACGGACCCCAACTACTTCTACTCCTGGCAGGGGGGTCATTGCTACGCAGATCGGCTGGGGGGATGAAACAGGAGTTTGGACATTGCTTGAGTTAATAGACGTTCGCCCATATAAATTTACTGTGGGCGACATTGAGATTCTCAGGGTCCTGACTGTATGTTTTTCGTATGGCGCACGCGAGGTCAGGAATGGTGACCATACCGCGCTTTGCGCCATCCCCGTTTGACCCCCCCTAGCTGATATGCGTAGTGAGTCAGAGCGATCGACCAACGTTGAATGGGAGAGACGCGTCTGCGTGTATAAGGAGGCACCAAGCCTTCGGCCTGGCCCCCGTGCCGACGTTGAACCTCAGCCTCCTCCTCCGGTCCGGACGTGTGTATGAGCGTTCACCCTGAAGGTACCCGGCAAGTCATGCTCCGGTCTCGGTTCGAGTGCTCGTTCTCATCTCAGTGACTCTATTGCTTTGGAATGGGTGTTATTGAGAACAAGCACTCGACCATGAACCAGGCCCGCGTGCCCATATGAGCAGTCACCCGGAGGTCATCTCCGACCTCCGTTTGATTCGAGTGACAATATGTGGAGGATCGATCTCCAGGACGACCATGAATCGTGTCATCCTGTGGGTTTGAAGTCATCCTGCGGGTCATCCGGGGGCAGGATTTTGCGTCACTGTGGGCAAAACACTCAACTAAACAGGGTCACCCAGTGCAGGGCGCGAGTGTGCGTGATGAGCGCTGAAGCACGACAACGTGACATTCGAGTGCCTGTTCTCAATGACCCTGCTGCCTGGCTGAACGACCAAGTGCTCGAGCCAGTGTGGACGGAGGTGGTGTGCGGGGTAGGGCCTACACGCGCTGACCCTCTCTCCCATAAGAAATATGGGATTTGAATGAGATATTCCCGGATCCGGCAATAAATGACGGACACCCGGCCGAACGGGCTTTCGCTTTCCCTGAGTTAATAACCCCTCAAATCGACCATTTTGACGAATCGAGGTTTTGGCGCGATTTGATCCCTCAGTTTCTTATGGTATGATAGAGGGGGTCGGTTCGTGCAGGCCTCGGCAGATCCTGCTCGCCGCGTCATGGACTGTAGTTTGACTCAAGAAACGAGAGTTTGCGAGCCTGGCAATATTGCTCGCCTCGTCATATGATGTCATGTAACTCCATATGACTCAACAGATGGGGTTTCGAAATGCGTGTCAAACTGTCAATGACGCGGCGAGCAATATCTGCCAGGCTCTAGAGCGGGGACAACAAGTGTCAGCCTCCGTACGAAACGCCCGCCTTCGGCCGTTTCGGTTGCAAGGCCGACTGCGGCAGGGCCTGGCAGATGATGCTCGCCATGTCATCGACGCGCATTTCGAACCCCGTCTCTTGAGTCATATTGCAGGCTATGTGGCTGCGAGCAGAGAGACGCTTCGGCGTGCACGAGGAGGCACCAGGCTTTCGCCCTGGCCCCTGTGCGAGAGACGCTTCCGCGTGTATGCGAGGCATCAGGCTTTCGCCCGAGTGCCTGGTCTGTGAGCCGTAAGTAATCACTGGCTAGCAAGTACTCAGACGAGTTATTAACTCGTCAGATCACTTACTCACTTACTCAACTTGCTTAGCTAACAGACCAGGCACTAGGCCCCGTGAGAAAGAGACGCATCCGCGTGTATAAGGAGGCACCTGCTTTCGCCGTAGCCCCCGTTAGAGAGACGGTTCCGCGTGTATAAGGAGGCACCAGGCACCCGCCCTAGCCCCCGTGAAATGGCGAGCAATGTCTGCCTGGCCCTAGACTGCGGCGTCGCGGCCGGCCTGGTCACCCTGGCAGGGGGGGTGTTGAGAACAAACACTCATAGCGACATCATTTCCTTCTCCTCCTCTCCGCGCCTCGTCTGCTAGTGAGCATTAACCCGGCTGGCAAGTATTGCGTACACGTCCGATCTCGGGTTGAGTGCTTGTTGTCAATGACCCTCCTGCCCGGTGTTGCAAATAACGTCCGCGTTTGGCCACCCGGTGATGAGTCCGTTCGAGCTCATGGTCCAGGCGCGGTAGGGCGTGCCAGATAATGCTCGCCACTTCACGGGGGCTGGGGCGACAGCCTGGTGCCTCCTTATACATGCGGGAGCGTCTCCCTCTCACGCGGGCCAGGGCAAAAGGTCGGTGGACACATATTTTGAATCCTCGTTTCTTCGGTCCAATGGCATCCTGTGACGTGGCGAGCAATATCTGCTGACGTGCCATGTCTGGCAGATATTGCTCGCCACATCATACAACGCATTTTCTTGATTTGGACTGCGTTCTATGACGTGGCGAGCGATGTCTGCCAGGCCCATTGCCCACCTCGTCACACACGCATTCGAACCCTCGTTTCGTGATTCAAACTGCATTGTATGACCTGGCCAGCAATGCCTATCAAGCCCATTGCCCACCACGTCATCGACCCCCGACACGTATTTGTACCCTCATTTCTTGAACAGGCCGATTTCGGTATATCGCCTAGGTGAAATGCACATACAGAGTTGCGGACAAAGCGTCAGCTCTGAGCGCGGGAAAGCGGGCGCCAGGTTGAATGCCCATACAGACTTGCAGAGTTGCGAACGAAGCGTCAGAGCTCGGCGCGGGCAGCGATATGCCGAAATCGGCCTATGAAGCTGCATCCTATGACGAGGCGAGCGATGTGTGCCAGGCCCTAAGGCACGGTGGAACTTGTGTCTGACGGTGCCAGAGCGGCAGCTGAGCGACCTACCGGACGAGTGCTGGTTCGAGGCAGGGCCTTGCACCAGGGCCTCACCCTCGTCCACTGTTCGGCTCAACATTATCGCTAACTGTGGGATAAGGGGTGCACTTAGGGGTTGTTTAGGGGGTGTTTAGGGGGTGTTTAGGGGGTGTTTAGGGGTGTTAGGGGTATTCGGGAATTTTAGTGTGTATTTTGTGTCAGACACGACTTAAGTTGAGCTGAAGAGTGGACGAGTGTAAGCCCCTGCCTTGCACTCCTCCCCCGTACATATGGTGTCGGCGTGACCGATCATGCTCATCTCCTCGAAATCGAGGGTCTATTTAATCCATGTCCTCTTGCTTTTGTCCGCCGCCTTCACAGAAAGTTGCCGCCGAGCGGATGTGTAGGTTTGCCGAACTGGCTTCGCCGAACGTGGGTTCGCCCGCTGTCAGTCTAAGCTGTTGTTTCTTGAGATGTGTTTAGCGTGCCTGGTTCGCCAAACTGGCTCCGCGGATCAAGCTTCACCATTCTGGGTTCGCAGAGAATTTAAAGGAAGAGAAGTTGAGCTGGAAAGAGGACACGTGCCGGGCCCTGATTGGAGGAGGACCAGGTGTTCACGAAGATCATCACCAACCGCCTCGTGCGCGTGCAGGTGATCCAGGCAAGGGGGTTCATTGAGAACGACCACTCGACCGACGTTGAATCGATTGTAAACCCTGGTTCCTTGAGTTAATTGCCACCCGTCTATGGTTTTGAGCACCTTCTGCCGAGCCTGGCCGTGACCTGCCCGGAAGGTTGTTGATAATAAACACTCGACAGACGTTGCATCCTCCTCCTAGACCTCCAACCTTCACCTCCACCTCCACCTTCACCTCCACCTCCACCTCCACCTCCACCTCCACCTCCACCTCCACCTCCACCTCCTCCTCCTCCTCCTCGTCCTCCTCCTCCGTATGCCTCCTCCTCCTCCGTATTACTGTCTGCGTGTGTATGCGTATTTACCTTGACGTAAGTCATGCTCCGATCTCGGTCTAGTGCTTGTTCTCCATGACCCTCCTGCCAGGGCAGCTGGTATATCAAGGCAGGGTTGGATAACTGACAACTGATACACTCTCGCCAGTTTCCTAATGTAGAGGGGGCCGCACCGCTTATAACCTCCTATAATATCCTATGACGTGGGATGCATCGTTTCGCTGACCCTGCTTCACGGTAACGGGGGACTACCTGGGGTAGGGTGTACCAGACATCGCACGCCACGTCACGCGCCGACCCTCTGTACCATAAAAAACATGGGGTTTGAGTGAGATATTCCCGGATCCGGGAACAATTGACGGACACCTGGCCGACCGGGCTTTCGCTTTGCCTGAGTTAAAAACCCCTCAAATCGACCATTTTGACGAATCGGAGTTTTGACGCGATTTGCACCCGTCAATTTCTTTATGGTAGAGGGGGTCGGACCGCGGTAGCACGTCACAGGATGCCGTTCGAATATCGTTGTCGGCGTGATGTGGCTCGGTCTCCTCCACACCAAGGATTTACTTTACTCATGAAACGCAACCGGATCGGATTTTCATGGAGTTGGGCATTGATGTTTACGCTTTGTATGGTTCTGATTGCTTGAATCGAACTGGGCTTTGATATCACAACTTCCATACCAAACCCGACACTTGAGTTCAAGTCCAGAATTGAGTGTCCAAATTGCGTTTGGAACTGTGGATGACGTGGCGAGCAATATATGCCGGGCCCGAACCCGGGGCTGGTGCGCGGGCGTGTGTATCGCGACGAGGGGAGCTCAGCGCTGACGCTGCTCCCGACGATGCCGGAGTGGAGCTCCTGCTCCACCACGTCCGCGGCAGGGGCTTGCACTCGTCCACTTTCCACGTCAACATGAGCAGCTTTTGTCCCTGAAGCCTTGAAGTCCTGAAGCCCTGAATCCGCCCAGAGTATCTCACAAAACGTGCTTGAGGTGATCCGAAATTGTGGACAAGTGTAAGCCCCTGGTGAGCGTTCACCACCACCACCACCACCACCACCACCACCACCACCACCACCACTACCACCACCACGTCCGCCGCGTCTACCGCCGCAGCTCCCGCGGCGGTCGCTGAGCGGCGGGGGCGGCATCTCTTGGTCGATTCAGCCCACGCCATACCCTCGGCGTTTCCCCGAGCCTCAAATGCGCTCAGGGACGCCGCGGCGACCGCGGCGCCCACGGTGCACAGGGTGCCGCAGCGTCGGCTCGCCGCGGACACGCTGGGGGGCAAAGGTAGGGACTAGCGCAAACACTGCACGTCACATCTACACAGATCGGTTGGGGGAGTCATACGGAGATGGCGCGAGGCGCGGTCTGGTCGCGATCGTTGATTGAAAAGACCCTCACCCATACAGCTTTCAAGCTGCCGTGTACGGTAACTTGATCTACACTATAATTTATATGAGCGACTGTTCATTAATTCAAGCAAATCCAAATGCCCGTTTGAACCCCCCACACAATCTGCGTAAGATCACTGAGGTAAATGTGGAGCCTCGTTCCTTCAACTCTGTGTCGTAGGGACGTGTCCCTCTGATATCCTCGAATTCGTGGGTCTATCCACTCAAAGGCTCGAAACCCCGCCGGACTATACTTAATTCATGTTGACACGCTCGACCGCTCGTCTGCTCCCTAGTCGCAGGGAACCTCACCAGAGACATTGGCGACGCCGTCGCGCCTGCTCGCCGCACGTTGGCGTCTCTCTCAGGTGCGAGTCCCTGCCTGGCTGAACGTCCGAGGACATTGGCTCTACACAATATATATGCCCTCGCCACATCTCGGTGCCCAGCGTTTTCTTGCGGTTCACAAATTCTCTGACTGACACGCGCCCTATCATGCAACCCTCAACTTCGCCGCCGTGTGTCCCCTATGGAACAGACGATATCGTGACATCGTTCGCCGTCAGTGGAGGCGGCACGAGCGATGATCGCGTGGAAGGCGTGGCGGTGGACGGCGCGGGGGCTGTGGTGGCCGCGGGGTGGTTCACCAGCTCCCCGGCGACGTTCGGGGGCGTGGAGCTGACCAACGCCGGGGGCATTGACGCACTCTTGTGGAAGGAGAGCGCCGATGGCACCACGCTATGGGCCGTGCGCGGGGGTGGCACGGACAATGACAAGCTGTCAGGAGTGGCCGTGGACGCCGCGGGGGCCATGGTGGCCGCGGGGTACTTCTCTAACTCGTCGACCTTCGGGGGTGTGGCGCTGACTAACGCCGGGGACTATCATGACGCTGTGGTGTGGAAGATGAGCGCAGATGGCACTACGCTGTGGGCCGTCCGTGGGGGCGGCACGAGCGATGACGAGCTATCTGGCGTGGTTGTGGACGGCGTGGGAGCGGTGGTGGCCTCGGGGCACTTCGAAAGCTCCACTGCGACGTTCGGGGGCGTGGCGCTGACCAATGCCATGACCACTGGCTGGGGCGCTGAGGCGGTGGTGTGGAAGATGAGCGCAGATGGCACCACGTTGTGGGCCGTCCGTGGGGGCGGCTCGGACAGTGGCTACACGCAAGCAATTGCTGTAGATGGATCGAATGCCGTGGTGGCCGCGGGGCACTTCAAAGACGGAACGGCGACATTCGGTAGCGTGGCGCTGACCTCCACCGGGAATTACGATGCGGTGGTGTGGAAGATGAGCGCGGATGGCACTACCTTGTGGGCCGTGCGCGGCGGCGGCACGGGCAATGACAAGGTGTTCGGCGTGGCCGTGGACGCCGCGGGAGCAGTGGTGGCCGCGGGGGACCTCGCCAGCTCCGAGTCGACGTTCGGGGGCGTGGCGCTGACCACCGCGGGGGCCAATGAAGCGGTGGTGTGGAAGATGAGCGCAGATGGCACCACGTTGTGGGCCGTGCTTGGGGGTGGCACGGGCGATGACTACATGCGAGGGATTGCAGCAGATGCATCGAATGCCGTGGTGGCCGCAGGGTTTTTCGACAGCACCGATGCGATGTTCGGGGGCGTGGCGCTGACCACCGCCGGGAGCCGGGACGCGGTGGTGTGGAAGATGAGTGCAGATGGCACCACGTTGTGGGCCGTCCGTGGGGGCGCCACGAGCGATGACTCCCTGCACGCAATGGCGGTGGACGGCACCGGGACCGTGGTGGCTGCGGGGGAAATCCAGAGCTCCACGGCGACGTTCGGTGACGTGGCCCTGACCATCGTCGGGGACAGTGACGCGGTGGTGTGGAAGGTGAGCGACGTTGCTGAATTCACACACTGCGTTTACGATGCTTGCTCGACGCTGTTGTCACCCTTTCACCTCCGCGACCATGTTGAGACTCGAGCCCTCCATCGGGGGTCGCCCGCCTGCTCTTGTTTTCAGGCGTCTCCCTACATCTGTCTCCCCGTGTTGACACGTCTTGTCCCGATGTCCGTGCACGCAGATTACGGAGCCGAGCCCCTCGCCACCGCCGCTGAACCCCTCGCCGCCGCCGCCGAGTCCCCCGCCTCCCGCGCCGCCTCCGTCGCCGCCGAGCCCCCCGCCATCTCCGAGTCCTCCTCCGCCGTTACCGCCGTCATACGAACTCGTGACAACGTCGGCCGTCAGCGCGGGCGGCGCGGGCACTGACTCAATGCAAGCTGTGACCGTGGACGCCGCGGGGGCTGTGGTAGCCGCGGGGTACTTTGAAGGCTCCTCGGCGACGTTCGGGGGCGTGGTCCTGACCAACGCCGGGACCGCATCTTACGTGTTTGACGCGTGGTTGTGGAAGATGAACGCAGAGGGCACCACACTGTGGGCTGTGCGCGGGGGTGGCACGGAGACTGAGGAGGTACACGCTGTGGCCGTGGACGATGTGGGGGCCGTGGTGGCCGCGGGGTGGTTCTCCAGCTCCACAGCGACGTTCGGGGGCGTGGTGCTCACCAAAACCGGAACGGGATACGGCTCTGACGGGTTTTTGTGGAAGGTGAGCGCTGAGGGCACCACACTGTGGGCTGTGCGCGGGGGTGGCACGGAGACTCAGTACTTGGAAGCTGTGGCCGTGGACGACGCGGGGGCGGTGGTGGCCGCGGGGTACTTCACTAGCTCCCCGGCGACGTTCGGGGGCGTGGCGTTGACCACCGCCGGGAGCTATGACTTGGTGGTGTGGAAGGTGAGCGCGGAGGGCACCACACTGTGGGCCGTGCGCGGCGGTGGGACGAACCTCGACTACGTGCAAGCTGTGGCGGTGGACGGCGCGAATGCCGTGGTGGCGGCCGGGTTCTTACACAGCTCCCCCGCAACGTTCGGGAACGTGGTGTTAACCAACGCTGCGAATAACGCTATGTTGTGGAAGCTGAGCGCTGAGGGCACCACGTTGTGGGCCGTGCAAGGGGGCGGTCAGAGCGGCAACACTGTCGGCAACCCTCCGTATAACATTTCAAGCAACGACATTATCAAAGGCGTGGTTGTGGACGGCGACAATGCTGTGGTGGCCGCGGGGTCCCTCTCCAACTCACCGGCGACGTTTGGGGATGTAGTGCTGACCACCGCCGGGAGCAATGACGCGGTTCTGTGGAAGGTGAGCGGTGATGGCACCTCGCTCTGGGCCGTGCGCGGCGGCGGCACGGACTCGGACTACCTGCAAGCTGTGGCCGTGGACGCCGCGGGGGCCGTGGTGGCCGTGGGGTACTTCCAGAGCTCCTCGGCGACGTTTGGGGCCGAGGCGCTAGACACCGCCGGAGGTAGTGACGCGGTTGTGTGGAAGGTGAACGGTGAAGGCACCACGCTGTGGACCGTCCGCGCGGGCGGCACAAGCGAAGATTACTTGAAGGGCGTGGCTGTGAATGCCGTGAATGCCGTGGTGGCCGCGGGGTACTTCGAAAGCTCCCCGGCGACGTTCGGGGATGAGGTGCTGACCCCCGTCGGGGGCTATGGCTATGACGTTGTGGTGTGGAAGGTGAGCGATGTTGCTGGATTCACCTACGCATCACACCATGTTTTTCTCGACATTGCCGCCCTTTCCCCGTTACGTACATCTTGTGACTCGTCACTCCTTCCGTCGGTGTTTGCCCGCCGGCCCGGCTTTCCAGAGAGAGAGAGACGCTTCCGCGTGTATGAGGAGGCACCAGGCTTTCGCCCTGGCCCCCGTTTCAAGCAGGTCGTGACATCCTTCCCCCCGCGTCATTACCTGTTGTCCGTGCGCGCAGGTGTTCAACACGATGCAGCCGCCTTCCTCGCCGCCTCCACCGCCTCTCTCCCCGCCACAGCCGCCGAGTCCTCCCTCCCCGCCGCCTCCCTCCCCGCCGCCTCCAGAGCCGAGTCCCCCGCCTCCGGCGCCGCCTCCCGCCCCGCCGCCTCCCTCCCCGCCGCCTCCCTCCCCACCGCCTCCCTCCCCACCGCCTCCCTCCCCACCGCCTCCCTTCCCGCTGCCTCCGAGTCCCCCGCCGTCGCCGCCGAGCCCCCCGCCGACTCCGCCGACGCCGCCGAGTCCACCGCCTGCACTCATGACGTCGTTCGCCGTCAGCGGTGGCGGCGCGTCCGGCGACGGTCTGCAGGCGGTGGCAGTGGATGCCGCGGGGGCCTTGGTGGCCGCGGGCTACTTCGACAGTTCCCCGGCGATGTTCGGGGACGTGTCGCTTGCCACCACCGGGATGCGTGACGCGGTGGTGTGGAAGATGAGCGCAGACGGCACCACGCTGTGGGCCGTGCGCGGGGGCGGCACGAGCAACGACAAACTGTACGGCGTCGCGGTGGGCGGTGCGGGGGCCGTGGTTGTGGTGGGTCACTTCGTCAGCTCCTACGCGACATTTGGCGACGAGACGGTGGCCAACGTCGGGAGCGCGGGGACCAAAGATGCGAGTTTGTGGAAGATGAGCGCTGAGGGCACCACGCTGTGGGCGGTTGGCGGGGGTGGCGCGAGCAGTACATCACTGAAAGCCGTGGCCGTGGACGGCGCAGGGGTTGTGGTTGCCGCCGGGCATTCCTACAGCTCCTCTTTGACGTTCGGCGCCGTGGCGATGACCACCGCCGGGGGCGCTGACGGGGTCTTGTGGAAGCTCAGCGCTGAGGGCACCACGCTGTGGGCCGTCGTCGGGGGCGGCGCGCAATACGACTCCTTGCACGGCATGGCTGTGGACAGCGCAAATGCCGTGGTGGCTACGGGGGAGTTCACCACCTCCACGTCCCCGTACACGGCCACGTTCGGGGGCGTGGTGTTGACCAACGCCGCCGTGAGCTATAGCAGTGACGCGGTCGTGTGGAAAATTGACGCGGATGGCACCACACTGTGGGCCGTGAGCGGGGGTGGCACGAATAATGACGAGTTGACCGGCGTGGCCGTGGACAGCGCGAACGCCGTGGTGGCCGCGGGGTACTTCTCCAGCGACTATGCGACGTTCGGGGGCGTGCAGCTGACCACCGACGGGAGCAGTGACACAGTTTTGTGGAAGCTCAACGCTGAGGGCACCACGCTGTGGGCCGTGCGCGGGGGCGGCACGGGTACTGACCATCTGAACTGCGTGGCCGTGGACGGCACAGGGGGCGTGGTTGCAGGCGGCTATTTCGTCGGCTCCGCGGCGACGTTCGGCAGTGTGTCACTGACCAATGCCGGGGCTTCTAATTATGCGGCTTACGCCGTTATGTGGAGGGTGAGCGCTGAGGGAACGACGCTGTCGGCTGTTTACTGGGACGGCACGAGCAACTTCGCGGTCCCTGACCGACTGACCGGCGTGACTGTGGATAGTGCGAATGCCGTGGTGGCCGCAGGAAGCTTCTCCCGCAATCCGGCGACATTCCAGGGCGTGAACTTGACCACTGCCGGGTCCACTGACGCAGTGGTGTGGAAGGTGAGCAATGTTGTTGGATTCACACACTGATTAATCAATGTTTTGCTCGACACTGCCACCCTCTCACCATCACTTACTCTGCATGACTCACACCGTCTGTTGGGGATTGCCTTCCGGTCCGTTTCTTCAATCGTCTCGTGACATCCTTCTCCCGTGTCTCCGCCTCCTTGTCCGTGCACGCAGGTTTTGAGCACGATGCAGCCGCCTTCACCGCCGCCGCTCGCGAGTCCCCCGCCATCTCCGTCTAGCCCCCCTCCACCGCCTCCGGGTCCCCCGCCTCCTCTCGGTGCCTACAGCGATTCTTGCGTGGTCAGTAGGGACTGATGGATAGTGCTCGCCTCATATGATGCCGATTTCCTCGAGAAACGAGAGTTCAGAATGCGCTTGATGAATTGATGGATGGTGCTCGCCACGTCATGTTGACTCGAGAAACGAGGGTGGAAATTGCACTTGATGACATGGAGAGCACTATCCATCAGTCCCTAGTTAACGGTACGGAATGTCTGTCAAACAATTGCAATGACGTGAACGGCAGCTATTATTGCGCGGCCGGTGCCTACGGCGATTCTTGCGCGAACGGTAGGGACTCATGGATAGTGCTCGCCACGTCATAGGATGCCATTTTACTCAGGAAACGCGGGTCACAAACGCGCTACATGGATTGATGGATGGTGCTCGCCACGCCATGTTGACTCGGGAAACGGGATTAAGAATGCGCTTGATAACATGGAGAGCACTATCCATCAGTCCCTAGTTTACGGCACGGATTGTATGTCAGGCAACTGCAGTAACGTGAACGGCAGCAGTTACTGTGCGGCTTTACCGCCGGCGCTACCGAGCCCTCTTCCGGACAGCGATTTCAAAGCGGCCGTC
>Ga0307488_10003943_pt1 | contig 12355 bp, 15 predicted proteins | sample SB02metaG_FD_202248 | JGI IMG/M metagenome (GOLD analysis project Ga0307488, IMG submission 202248) | Sea-ice brine microbial communities from Beaufort Sea near Barrow, Alaska, United States - SB 0.2 | ecosystem: Environmental > Aquatic > Marine > Coastal | place: USA: Alaska | collected...
TCTTGTGCATTCGTTGTAGCATTACTACCAGATATTCCAGTTAATACTAAACTTTGTGATGTATAATATTCAATTAATTGTAATTTATATTTAAAATTATCTAAACGCTCTGTTGCTGAGCTATAAAATATAAAATTATTAAAATCAGAATAATCAATATTTAATTTCATTCCAGATAAACTACCAGAAAAGAAACTATCAATAATTTGTTGTGATGTTGATGTAGATGATCCTAATAAGTCATTCCAATTTTGTAAACCAGTTTCAGTAGACGTATTATATGAATAATTTGCTTGCCAATTCGGTCCACTTAAAACATTAAATGTTTGTGCCTCGATATTTGATTCAACGTTAATATTATCAATATAAGTTGGTTTTAATTCTTTAACTACCCAACATCTAAAATTTGTTTCAATTGATTCAGGTAATGGTTCATATAATTTAACATACAGATATTCGCCAATTACCACACTATTAACAAATTGTACACATTGGTTTCTGCTAAAGTTTAATAAATAAGTTTGGAAATATCCAATAGTTGATGTTTGGTTAACAGTTTCTATATAATTTGAAATCTGTGTTATAAAATTAGAATCATTAACATCAATCGCTTTTAGTCGTATCTCTGTTCGATCAGGAGATATTTCATCAATTCGTAAATGTTGCTGATCATATTCACCTATTAAATTCTCAAAAAAGTTAACAGCAATTTTATAATTACCATTTGTTATTTTTAAATCTTGTAATTCCTGATAAATATCTAAAACATATGGTTGTGAATCAAATCGTATTTCAGTATTATCAATTGAATTAAAATATACTGGTGTATTTGGTAATGATTGATTTCTATGTTGTCCGCTTATCCAAACATCTCCTGAATATAAATGAAACTCTACAGTAGATTTATTAATAATGGTATTATCAAAATAAACAGGGTCTATAAGATTACTATTAATATTTTGCAATTGTACAGTATCAATACGTTGCGCAGAAATAGATTTCTTTGCTAATGATATTTGTTCTATATTTTTATATTGATCTAACATTTTATTCTACTGTAGTTACATTTCCATTTGCAGCTGTTCGTCGTACCCGTACTTGATTACTATTATCCAATATAACAGTATCTTGATTAATACTATACACATTAGCATATAAGTTGTCTACAGGATTCGGTATATCAACAACATCAATATCCCACGCACAATTTTGAGCTAATATCCAACTAGGATTCCCAGATACTGTACGTATACTATACACATCACCTTTACGCGTATTATTCATATCTACTATATATGTTAATTGCAAGAATGGATAATCACTATCAGCGAATCCAAATGGATTAGTACTACTATCTACTTGACCACTAGGAGAAGCGTTGGCTTCTTTATATATAATAAACGGTGATGGTAGTGGATTATAACTTTTTGGATTTCGTCGGAAAATCTCTGTTCTAAACCCGGTACGAGCATTAATTGATGGAGTCCATTGAATTTGAATTGTGAATTTTAATGTTTTATTTTGTTGTGTTAACGTGTTTAACACATCCTCAGTAATGGTATAACTATTAACATTTTCTTGTATACCACCAGTAAATTGTAATTCTTTAAGGCCTCCGTTACTCGGCCGGTCTCCATAATACCAATTTGAACCAGTGTAACTCAAATCAATTCTTTGCAAATTTTGCGGCTGACCTTGACTATCAGTTGGAACTGGTATTATATAGTTTGCAGATATATTATCAAAATCAAAGCTAACATCAACATCAATTGGATTACTAGTAATTTGTACCGGGAAACTAAAATAATTAAAACGGGTATCCAATATGTCTAACATTGGCTTCGAATCAAAATTAAAAGAATTGGGTTCAATAACCATGTACGATCCAGACTGAACTACAATGTTTCCATTTACATCTCTAGGAATAATATCAGTATTATTAGAAACAACTGTTAATCCATCTTTAATATACTTAGATGTTTGTTGTAACGCTATCGGGTCTAATAAGTTTTGTTTTTTAATTGCCATTATCGAACTACTTTAAAATAAATTTCGTCGTCAATATACTCTTCTGTAAATCCATCTTCAATTTTTAATTCTATGCGGTAATACCGTTCCGGCATAAAACTATTCATGTCTACATATATGAAATTACTTGTGTTATCGCAACTTACTTTATTATAAATATTATCAAACGGAATTATGTACTCATCTGTAGCAGCATCACGTATTGCATAATATGTAGTAGTTGGTAAATATTTAACTGTTTCAATTGGAAATAAATTTGAAGGAGACTTTTGTGGAAATTTATCTCGAGCATATATTCTAACTTTAGTAATCTCAGTATCTTTATACGACGGTTTAGTCTTGCTGTAAGTCAAGTATGACTCTAAGTTAACCGACGTTAACGATCCTGTTGTAAAAGTGCTATTATCCCAGTACATCGTTAATCTAGGGACATATATAGTATGTGTTTCTCTACTAAAGAATTTAATAATACCGGTCTTAGTTCCATCGACTTCGTCTGCATCTGAAAACTTGATTAAAAATCCATTATTATCTACAGACACATTACCACTTCCAGATATCCACGTTTTTACTGCACCAGTAACATCCATATTAATATCAGTTGGTCTATATGAAAAAGATTCATTTTCAGTTAACCCTGGTTGATAAAAATAAGATGAGTCGAATGATGATGTGTTAAATATACCAGAACCAGATTGCCATAGCCAACTACCCCCGAGACCACTACCAGACACATATAAACTAGGAGCTCCTGTATTAATGACTTGACTACTAGATATCCAAGAAGATCCACTTAATGTTACTGAACCACTTGGTGTGAATGACCAAGATGCGTGTGGTGTTGCCCAAGATACACCATCTTGTGTAGCAATTCTGCTAGTAGAATCACCAGTACCGTTGGTCCACGGTTGTCCCATCAATTTTGCATCTAACGTATAATCTGCAGGAAGATTAGTTGCATTAGTAGTAAACAATTGCAACATAAATTTACATGAATTTAAGTCTGCAGAATATTTTGTTAATGTGTCTTGAATCTCAGACATATCAAATTTAACTGCAAATCTAGATTTAACTAATGTTGCACCGTCAGTATCTAGTTGTTTTCCAACTTCTAATATTTCGTCTAATCCAGTATTATGTGATTGAAGACTATTTGCTTCATATACGGTAGCATCACTATCTGCATAAAATATTCTAAACATAATTAACTTCCTGAACCTGTACTAATCATTAAATAACTACCACTTCTCCAAAGTTGTCCGTTGACAGTTGGATCTGCTGCTGGAAGTGATGCTGTATAAATAAATGCGGTACCTTCTGAAATAAATTTCGAAGTTACTTGCAAATATTGAATTGAACCAGATGTTGTAATTACATTCGATCCGCTTGTATAAGAAGAACTAATTGAATTTTCAACATATGAAGCAGTTTGAGATGTAGTAACATAACTTGCTGTTTGTGCCGTAGTAACATATGAAGCTGTACTGGCTGTACCTGTCAATGTTCCAATTAAACTGCCGGTAATATCTACCGATCCAGAGAACGCAATATTTTCAACAGTATTTCCAGTTAAAACATTATATACATCTGAAACATAACTTGCTGAAATAAGTCCACCTGCTACAATACTTGTTCGATTATCTCGTATTACGCCCATTTTATATCCTTTTAGTATAAATATAAAGATATTAAGAACTTACTACTCTACCACGAATATCTTGATTAGGATATTTTACTTCAAAAATACTAGGATCTAGGGATGGATAAATTATTCCATTTCTTGTTGCTGGAGCAAGATCATATACATTTCCAGAATAACCATTATCTGAATCATATATATTTCGAATCTTTGCTGCAACTACGGTTTGTACTCCCTGAACGTTACCTATAATATTAGTAATAGCCGATTTTATAATAGGCTGATTAACTTGCCAACGGTCTATATTAAAATAATCTTTTAAACTAGATACACATTTCAATAATACTTCATTACTATTATAATTAGGAAGCACAGTTATTTCAAAGTTAACTCCTATATTAATAATAAATGCATCTTTTATATTTACAGCGTCAGTTAAAATACGATAATGATCAAGATAAGTTTTTAAATTTTCTTTAATTGCTTGGTTTAATGCTACTAATTGTTTATTTGCATTATATCCTAAAACATACATATTCATTGCTAATGGATTAGGAACACGCTTTTCAACTTGGTCTTGTTGCAATATTTGATCGTCTGGTACAATATATGCTTTTGATACACTACCAAATTTTGCTGGCATTGAATATGTACGAATTATATAATCTTCACGCGTTACTAAACGATTCTGTGTTGCAAAATTAGCTAATGCATTATTTTTTATGTCTTGAAGTGTGTCTTGACTCTTAGCACCGGTTGCTGGAGTTGGATTATTTACTGCCACAGATGACTTAACAAAATTAACTATACCTGCATTATTAGTACTATTAACATCGTCTTCAAATTCTATAAAATCTACTACTGTTAATACATTGGATGTTACATTATCCGTTATACCATTACCAACAGTATATTTAACTGTTAATGTGGTATTTGCTGGTGCTTGTCCATATGTTCTAGTAAATAAGAAATTCGATGGATCTATATCAACATCAATAGCCCGCCTAAATCCAGCTAATCCATTCCCTACATTAGTAGGATTAGGTACTATCTCTTCGTCATTATTATCAGATACTCCAGACCCAAATTGCATTTCTAATAAATTATCACTACGCAATCTTGTAATAAAACGTTTAGATGATTTTCTTAACTTTAATAAACTAGGTGCTGCAGATCTAAATACTGATAAGTCAGGATCATTTTCTGCTAAATTAGGTACAGACTCAAAAACAGTGTCTTGTGCTAAATAAGGAACCATATACCAATTATCACCATCTGATTCTTCACATGATATAACATCTATAATATTTCGATCCGGTAACACTACTTTATCATATGCAATTGGACTTCCAAATGTAAATGTTGTAGTTTTAACAGTACCAGAAACAGCTCTTGCTTTTTTCTTTAATAAATAATATATTGGTTGCTTAGTAGTATCGTCAGTTTCATATATTGTAACTTCGGTTGTATTGATACTAGAAGAAAATGCAAAATCAACAGAGTCTAAGGTTCTGAAAACAGCTGTTCCATCATTTTGTTTAATTTGAAACCCAGGTTTGATAGTTAATGCATAATTATAATCAGGTTGTACATTGTCACCAGAACCAATTGATGGAACTAATTGAAACACATCAACGTCTGTATACGCCGGGATTGCATTTTTAGGTGTATAACCTAATTCTTTTGCAATATCAAATATATTGCTACGTTCGGTTGCCTGTTCTAATAATGATTCCTTTATATTATTATCTGCATAATATGATAACACATCACCAACATATGAAGCCATTTCCATAAACAACATTCCGGGAGATGATTCATTAAAATCATTGTATGAGTCTGGAAAGTATTGTTTAGTAAAGTCTATCAGATTTTTACGAAATTGACCAAAATCTTTATTTATATACGTTATGTCTTTGTTTACATTCATAATTAATCTATTGTTATGGTAGATGAATCTTCACTAGCAGTTATTGTAATAGCATCAGTATTAAATCCATCAACAGTATATTTTAATGTTATTTTAATAGTGTGCAATAAAGTTGGATCGTCTTCTACGGTTAATATTTCTAAATCTTGAATTACAATATATGGTAACCAAGAACTTAATGCATTGGTAATTTCTAAATCAATTAACTCTTTAATATCAGGAGTACTCGGTTGGAATACTATACTTAATAAATTAGTACCAAAATTAATTAGATTATACCGTTCGCCTTTTCTTGTTAACAATAAATTTCTAATATTAGCTTTAGCTTGAGCATTTGTTGTATACAATGTTTTGAATACACCTGGATTACCGAAGGATAGGTCTACACCTAATCCAATTTCAGATTTCGTTGTTACATCATTAACTGTTTGTATACGATATGCCATTATAGTGCGAAGCCTTTACTTTTCTTTTTATCCATTGCTTTCATTAATCCTCTATAATCGCGATTCATTGCTTTTGCAACAACCGGATCAATCTGCATATTTTTTCCTGACTCAGGATCTTCCATTATTTGTGGAGCAGTATTACCACTTCGCATCATACCAAATCCTTGAGCGTCATTAGCAGTAAATGACATATCACTCATTCCTTCCTGCATCAAATCGCTGTAACTAGGTACGCCTTCTTCTCTCAATGCATCTGTTTCATTTAATATATTAGCAAATTTATTATCTGAATATAATGATTTACTATTAGTTTTTTTAATTAGTGATGGATTACTCTCAACCGATTCTGTTTGTAATTCTGTAACTGTCGACTGTAATCCTTCTCGAAGAATTTCTGATAATTCTTCTTTAATAACCTCTCGTACGGCTGTTTTTAGGGCTTTTACAAGTGCTTTAGATTCCATGTGTATTCTTTTTTATTATAAATATGTATAATGTTAATTAATCGGTGTTCCCCAATCATTATCAGATATCTTAGGACCATATGATACATTGTTAGATGTATTCAAATAATAATCTCCAATTTTACCTAAGTTAGGTAGTGGATTTCCATTTCCTCTATAAACTTGACTAGGTGCTTCCTGCAATGATGTTAATAGATTACGTTGCTGATCAACTAATTGTTCGATTGAATTTGATCTTTGTGTTAAATCATCTTCAGACACATTTAACTCATTATAAAATTCAGTCGGTATTAAATCGTTATAATTAGTATCCGTATTTAATCCTGTTGATATATTAGTAGGTATATTTAATTCAATATCACCATCACTCACTGTATTTAATTTTGCTATTGCAGTAGTCAATACTGGTACCAGTGTTAGTATTTTAGATTCTATCTGATCAGGTAACGACTGTAATGGTTTTACTGCTTCAATTGCATTTACAATTAATTGATTTTGTAATGCTTGTGTTTGCAATGCTATAAACAAAGCGGCAGTTACTGGATTAGATAATTGTGCTGCAGCAAGTGCTGCATTTATTCCTTGTGCAGTTGATATAATAGTACTTACTGCGGTAATCGCACTTTGTATTTTAGGAATATTTTCTTGAACTTTTGTAATTGATAATTGTATATTTTCTAAACTTTGTTTTATGTTTTTAACTCTAGGATCATCACTGTTAACGTTAGTCGGAAGTTTTGCAGAATCTTTAATTGTTTTATTGGCCTGATCTACAATTGAATCTAATATATTATTAAACTGTTGTTGTATTTTATCTACACCTAATGCTGGTGCTTTTGTTAAACGATCGAGTGGTGGAATAACTGACATAATATAATAATCCTATTTATTGGGTTTAAACTCCATTTTATATTGTGAACTTAACAATTCTTGTAACTGTTTTTGTGCTTTATTGGCATATGAAAGATTTATAAATGTACCGGTAGACGAACCACATTGCACCATGGTGTTTAGTTGATTTATTATACTTTGTAAAACTTCTAATAATACTTCTCCATGAACCATGCTTTCTGAAGCTTCTTCACTTCCTAATTTTATTGCACCAGTAGAATTTAAAATTATACCCAATGGCGAATCAATAACTGCTAAGTCTTTACGGGCTTTTAATATAACACGATCAGATACTCCTAAAAATTGTGATCCATTATAATTAGTTTCATTGCCACTAGTAGTTATACAGCCTGTTAGTGAATTGGGTTGATCTTTGTTTCCTAATACTAATGGTATTTTTTGTGTGCTAGTTAAATATAAAGAAGATTGATCCGTATTAATATCCTCAGTAACAAAATCTTTATTTTCTTTATACTTTCTTCCATTAGATAAAATAAGTATAGGATCACCAATATTATTACCACGCCAGTTACCTGGCTCAGAATAATTATTTTTGAAATCTATAGTGCTACCAAATCTGATACTATTACCATATCTTCCTTCTAACATAAAATCGCCACGATATGGTTGTAATGGTGATACTTGTGACTCTTCAAATTTAGTATCAAATTCTAACTCGCCAACGGTTGGTAATATGTTACTATTAGTATTTGAACTCAATGCCATTGGAAACATATAATACCATTGTGGGTATGATTCTTCTAATGTCGATTCATGATTTAAAGATTGAAATATTAAGACTGCCTCACCTGGTATTGGTATTTGTTTAATATTAGAATTAATTGGTTTTACATTTTCTATAAACTTTAAACGACCATTTAATGTATACTGCACATCAATACCAAATAGCATATCAGCACTAGATATTCTTGTTTTCTCCTGTGCACCGGTACTCTGATTAATAACCATACGTTTGCCTGCAGGATATATTTCATCTGTATTTCGTTTATATGTATCACCGGGACTAGTCTTTTGTTTGACTTCGGCTACATATATTACCGTATCAAATAAACCATCATGATTTGGCATTACTATCCTTCAATTTGGATTTAGCAATTTCGATCTTTTGTTTTATTTCTCGATCTTCTTCTTCAATCTTTTCAATCTCATCTTCTAATTCATGAGTTAATGCTGATTGTGCTATATTAATTAATTGTTGCTTTTCTTCGTCTGAAAGCAAAGAGTCAGCACCAGTAATTGTTTGTGTAGTTGATATATAACGCTGTACAATTGCAGTTAATTTAACTAGATGATCATCATTTTTAACAGCAACATCTAAGTACTCTTTAATAAGTGGTACTATAATAGTAGCATCCGATGCATTTTTTATTAATGGCTGTAACTGAGATATGAGCTGATTTATCTGTCTATCCTTCTTTTTAGAATTGTGATAAACATCATGCATAAGGTCAGCAAAACTGGTTCCTTTGAATATTTCATCATTCCGATCCATACGTATCCTTTAATAATAAATATTAAAAAGGTAAATTCATGAACTCTGTGTCGGCATATTCCCGAAATTTTGTTTCGTATAGGTGTTTTAATGTTTTTACAACTCTAGTTACATTTGTGGTTGGTAGACCGGTTCGTTCTCTAATAAAGATATAAAGTGCTTTTTTATTAAAGTCTTCAATATTAATACGTTCCTCAAATAAATGTAATACAGAGTCAGCTACATGTATATCAGTTGGGTTTGTAAATATATAGTTTAAGTTATCATAACAATATTCAACAAACTCATCCATAAAATATTTTATAGTCTCACGCATTTCATTATTATGCGTTTCGGTTATAATATTTCTTTGTTCATCTATATTAATAGGTTCTCTATTTTGCTTAACCTTTACATATGCTTTTTGATTCTCTGCAATAAGATAATTAAATGACGTTCTAGTATAATATGAATATGACTTACCGGCATTTGGTTTAAACTTATCTAACCTTGCAGTTAAATACGTAACAAGGTCAGTCTGCAAATCTTGAAATGAACACTTATTTAAAATATAAGTAGGTCTCATTTTATTAATTAGATTTTCAGTAAGCTTTAAAAATGGTGGGTATATAAATCGTCTATATATCTTTTCACGTTGTGCTGGATTATCCGATTTATTATACGCGCATATTGCTACGTCTTGGATTTTTGTATAGTAATTATTACTTTTCTTTTTTTTCCTCGGCATCAAATTCTTCTTTTAATTCTTCTATTACTTGTTTTAATAATGCAAAGGTAGTTCCAGACTCATCGTCCTTTTCAAATGCACCCAACCTATCAATATTTTGCATTTCTTCGAGAGATTGTTTTATTCTCATGTACATGTATTGATTAGTTTGACTAACCCCCTCATAGTATTCTTCTTGATCTGCTAAAACACCTGCTAATATATACGCTCTAGAGATAAAGTATATTGTTAACCCAAAAAATACTGTAGCTGTAATTCCAATTGCAATAATCATGTCATATCCTTAAATATATCCGCAATAGAACTACCAATATTGGGATTGTTTTCTGCTAAATTTTTCATAGCAGTACTCTTAGTAGCTTTACTTTTTGCTGCTACTGGATTTGGAGTTCCGGCTTTATAATTTCTCCATTGTTCATATTCTATCTGCGCAGCCATATGATCACCATGATGCAAAATAATTGCCATATTGGTTTTTAATTTAGCTTTTTCTGATCTTGCTACAAAATACGGCTTATTTGAATCATCATACATTCCGTCATGAATCTTAATAGCCTGATATTCATTCCATGTCATCGACACATTATATTCTTGTAACAACCAAATAGATAGATCTGGTACCATAGTGAAAGGAATATTTTCATTGTGCTTATATAGCCTCCCCATATTCTTTCGATGCCAATCTGATGTTTCTACTTGATAAACTTCATTACCATCTCCTGGAAATCCTACTTTACCTAGATCATGATGCATTGCTGCAAACATTAATTCTTCTTTAGTATAACCCGACATATCAGCACCAGACAATTCCCATGTGTTATACAATGTTTCCGTACAATCCATTACACGCAGTACGTGGTCGATATAACCTCCTGCGAATGCGTTGTGAAAGTGAGCCATCGAAGATGCTGGCATCATTGCGATACGATCCTCAAAGGAATCATACATTTTATTTAATTGATCTTTTCTTGTAGGGAATAAGTCATTGACTCTCGATCGATACGTTTCCCAATTCTGTTTTATCTTTTCTGCTTCTAACATATTATTAATATAATAAATTATTTTCGTAATTCCAATAATTTGCCATTAGCGGAGTCACTAGTGCATTTCCAACATGTAACTGCTGTTGCATTAGCATCAACTCTTTCTGCAATCCGATTGCAATATTTACATTGCAGTTTTTTATATCCGGAATTCTTGGTTGTAACTTTTAATTTTTTCATCTTATTTCTGATCTTAATATAACTCGTTTTGGTTTTTCTTTTTTAGATTCTTCTTCATTATAGATGTCTTCTTGGGATGGCTCTTGTCTATCAACATAAGCATCATACATATCCGTATCAGAAAATATATCAGTTAACTCATCTTCTGACAAGTTGTCTACCATATTATTTAAAGCCATATCATGTGCATGATCTTCATCCCACCCGTCGACGATAACTGGCTTACGTTTAGATTTAATTAAACGATTTGCTGATATTAATAACATTACTGCTAAAGGATCAAACACAAATATAAACAGAAGTATAAACCAATTAACAACTGTGTCGACAGATTGGTTTACTTGTTGTGCTACATATTTAATAGGCCCAACTTCGGCCGAAACATCGGACTCTGTTTGTATTCTTAACATTTGTTGATCTAATTTACCAACCGAGTCCGAATATACAATTTCTTGACTATATAAAGTATCTCTCCTAGATATTGTTCTATCTAATTCTGATTGTAATGCTTTTCTTGTAGCCGATGATGTCGTTGTGATTACCTGGCCTTCTGCATTAGTATATTGTATAACGTTATTAGAAAGTCCTGATGTCAAATCTGTAATATTTTTATTTAAAGATTCCTTCTCGGTTCTAATGTCATTACTAAGTGTTTGATATCGATCTTTCTTTAATTGCAAAACTGCTATTTCAGATTCTTGATTTTTAAGTTCATATGCTGTTTCCTGATATGCTGAAACTAAAAATCCATATATTCCTAACGATGTGATGCACATCAATATAAATACTGCAGTAACCAAGTACGTCTTTAAAAGAAATGAAATTGATTTCCATTGCTGATGTAAATATGATGCTGTTATTAATTTAGATACCTCCAATATAGAAGCCATGACAATAACCGCGGTTGCTTGCGATGAAAATAATTTACTTAAACCAAATACACTGTAATATGCAGCAGTACCGGCTAAACCAAACGCTGCTGATAATACGATATACGGAAACATCCATTTCATTTATTCTCGATCAATGTAATATTTTGCTGATTCTAATTTACGGAAAGCTTTTGCTAAATTATCGATTGCTGATGTTTTATCAATTTTACCTTCTAGTAACATTTTACCTGTTGTTCTGATTATTTCCTTTGCATCTTCGATGTCATCGGTTAGTTTTGCTTTGTAACGATATTGCGGCATTTATGACCTTTTAATTAATTAATACTATATATAAATATGGTTAGTCTAAGATTAGTGGCGTTTGACAACACAGCACATTGATATTCTGCAATGCTAATTCTTTTGCCTTACATTCAACAACAATGTCTACAGAATCTACACCATATGTATTGGGAGTAGTCAAAATATAATCTGAATGGGCTTGTTCTCGTATCTTGCTAAACTCTTTGTACGCCTTTGCAAATGTTGGCCATTTAGGCAAATCCTCCCACGCAATATTATGCTGCTCACAAATACCTTCAATTATTCGTTGCTGCTC
>Ga0307488_10003944_pt1 | contig 12353 bp, 15 predicted proteins | sample SB02metaG_FD_202248 | JGI IMG/M metagenome (GOLD analysis project Ga0307488, IMG submission 202248) | Sea-ice brine microbial communities from Beaufort Sea near Barrow, Alaska, United States - SB 0.2 | ecosystem: Environmental > Aquatic > Marine > Coastal | place: USA: Alaska | collected...
TGGTACGGACGTATCTTCTATCGCCAATCTTGTATACTGTTGGCTTCTTTGGTAGTTCGACAACGAACATATTCTCGTATGCATCAACCAGATCTTTAATCCATTTGTACATAAGGCTACCTCCATGCTATTATTTCTCTCTCTTGTATAACGTCCAAGCACCATAACCAATTGCTCCCCATGCCGCTAACTTGGCTATAGGTCCTGCAATCAATACAACAACGCCCACTGCTATAAGCACAGCGCCGTCCCATGATGTTCTTTCGTCTAGTCTATCTTTTACCCATTTAATTGGATCCATGATGTATCCTCCTTAATTGTGTTTTCAGATGTATTTATTGGGATTTTGAGTTGTTTTTACACTGTTGGCACCCGCAATCCGGACAATCCTGGCATTCACCACACGATCTCTTGCAGTGCTGTTCACACCCACAAATCTCACAGATGTATTGGATCATTACTTGTCCTCGGTCTTGCCTAGCTCTTTCTTGGCCTCGCAAGTGTCGGGTGCGAACATACACCCTAACGCATAGGCAATGCTAGACATCTTTGAAACAGTTGGCTCGTCCTGTGGGACAGTGTTAACAACTACTGGTGTTTCTTTTGATGTTGTGTCGATGGTCGGCTTGATTGTTTTCTCACAATTGGTCACACCAATACCAATCAAAATTAATGTTAGTAATATAATAATTTTTCTTTCCATGTCTTTGCTCACGACAGTATTTACTACCGGTCGTTGTATGTATCTAGTGTGTGATTATGAATTGACTTTTTGGAAGCCTTTGGCTATCTGACCTGTGTTTGGTCCTTTTTTGATCACGTAATCCTGTGTACCGTTCGCACCAACCTCAACCTCTTTACGCAAGGTCTTGAACAGGAGTTTCTCTTTAGATGCTCTCTGTTGTTTTGCTATTGCTTCTGTTATTGCTTTTGAATCTCTCATAACTTTATTGTATATGATATTTATGTGTTGTCAACAGGGCTGATATGCGTATAGAACATAGGTGTATTTAAACACCGTTAAGTGCGTATATTATAGCAAATGTACAACTGCTCCAAGCTATGCTTTACCATGCGTGTACACAGCTCTGTGTACGTTTAAACGGTGCATGTGTGTGCGTTTAAAAGGTAGACACATAGATGTTTGTAGTATATTATTATGTTGTGTTAACGGAGGCCCCTTTAGCTCATCTGGTAGAGCAACTGATTTGTAATCAGTAGGTGGTCTGTTCGACTCGGACAAGGGGCACCACTAACACAACTCTCAAGACAAACGCTATGCTGACTTTTTTGGTAATAGTGGTTGTTTTGGTAAGTTTGGTATATTTGGGGGATTAGCTCATCTGGGAGAGCGCCTGATTTGCATTCAGGAGGTAGCAGGTTCGATCCCTGTATCCTCCACCAAATGGGGGTGTAGCTCAGTTGGTTAGAGCGATCGCCTGTCACGCGATAGGTCGAGGGTTCGAGTCCCTTCACTCCCGCCACTAAAAGGTCCCTTCGTCTATCGGTTAGGACAGCTGGTTTTCATCCTGCAAAGGGGAGTTCGATTCTCCCAGGGACCGCCAAAAAGAGTGCCGGTAGTTCAGTTGGATAGAATGTTGGTTTCCTAAACCGAAGGTCGCATGTTCGAATCATGCCCGGCACACCATAAGCACACAATAATTACTTGTGTGAAGAAATTTTATTTCAGCCATTCCATACCTTTTCGTGTTTTTGGGAAAGACTGTGACGTTAGCCTCAAGATAAAAATCAATGAAGATCAGATTTTTGAGAAAAGTTTCGAGGCAGGGCATATACATACAGAAATTCTAAATGTTGATAAGGAATACAAAGACGCTTCGAAGAACAAGGTAAGTTTCATGTTTTCTGGAGAAACTGAGATAGAAAAAAAGTATTTGAAAATAGGACAGATAGTTATAAACAATCAAGCAATAAACAAATTCAATGCCGAGTACTTCCCCAAACTGAATGATGAATGGTGGCAAGGTCTTAGCAAGGCAGAACAATACGAATACAACAAGATAATTTATGGAAACTCCGGAAACCAATTTGGATGGTACGGTGAAGTAAATTTTTATTACTATTGTGGTTTGAATTCCTCTTCGATGATCTATTATAATAACAACAGTAAGGAGGATGTCGATCGTCTCTTAGACGTAAGCACTAATTGGATATACAAAGACAGAACAAGTGCTAAATTTTATCGTAGATTTTAATGTTAGATTCTAATACGAACATAATCTTGTTTTTTCATGAGCCGGGCACCTGCGGTGACGCTGTGCTTAAGATTTTAAATGACGCAACACTAGACGGCAAACAACTAGTAACAACACATGACTTTTTATTAAATCGAGATGGTAGATCCGACCCAGAGTTAAAGAAAGAATACGCAAACTTACTTGGGTCTGTTCGTGAACCCAGACACAGTCATTTATGGGAAGATATGACAATTATACGTAGATGGATGGATCACGCAAAGTCCAGAGATCAAATATTGATTATGCGATTGTGTGAACACTGGCAGTCAGTGTCAAACATTCAGAAAGCGATCGAAAATTCTTTCACCATAACAATGGGCATACCTGATAATATGCATCAGTGTGTGCTGAAGAACAGACACAAGACTACGCAAGACATTCCCTTTTTCAATGATGAAAACTTTGAAAAGCTGAGAAGAAAAGACAAGAGCAAGGCGCTAGGATTCCTCTATACTAAAATGTTGAAGAGTGGCGAAGGGGTTCATTTCGATCACAAAGTCAGAAATTTCAAAGAAGTGGATTACCTTTGCGACATAGAAAGTTTGCACACAAATAATTTCGTAGATGTATTATCCGCTGACCTAGGATTAGAAATTGGAATTGATGGTAAAGCATATCACAATGAATGGCTGTCTCAACAGTCTCCTCTTTACAAATTCAATCTATTCACGAACAACAAGTTTAAAGAGTGTTTTGGTTACAATAGCAAAGCGCCAGTTAGTGACCAAACTTTTGAACTAACTTGGTTGGATAAATCTTTCTTGTTGTATTATCAAAAATTTCACAACTTGCCAAACATTCCCATAAGTAACACCACAATAGATGTAATAAACTATTTTCAAAAATTATAATGCCAAACGTTTTTAATACTTTTGATCCTGTAAAAGAAATTATACTCGGAGACGTTGATGTCAATGCAATCAAAATCAATGATGAGAGAAAACAGAAAAGGATAGAATTCATATTTGATAAAACAAAAGAAGAACTTTTAAGTTTCCAAGAATTACTAGAGGGCAGAGGAATCAAAGTACACAGGCCCTCTGTTTTTCCAAATGTTCCCATACAAACACCTTTCTGGTCATCACACGGTACTAGGATACCATTGACTCCTAGAGACCTATTTTTTGTATTGGGCGACACCTTGATTGAATCAGCGATGTGTGAGCAAGAACGTTTCTTTGAAACTTTTTATTTTCGGGATATCATATTAGGGCACTTTCATAAAGGAGCCAAGTGGATGTCTATGCCAATACCCCGACACGATTATAGATTGGTCCCCGATGACGATACAGTGCCAAACTTTGATCCCATTATGGATGCTCCGTCTTGCCTGCAGTATGGAAAGGACGTCTTCGTGAACATACGAGGTGCCGGAAACACCTTAGGACATCAATGGCTTGAATCCACATTTGGAGACAAGTACAAATTCCATTTAGTGGATCAAGATAACATTATTGGACACTTAGATTCGCAGATGGCAATCCTCAGACCAGGTTTGTTATACACTTATCATAACAGAGATCGATTGCCAGCGTTCTTCAAGGATTGGGATATTATTAATTTTGATCCAACCGAGGATCGTAAGATGTCTGCCAGCCAAGAAATAATTGACACAAGAATACAAGATTCTGATTTTGAAAACACAGTGCTGGGGATCAACTGCCTTTCGCTTGACAGAAACACTGTTGTGATGTGGGAACACTACAAAGAAAACAAACAAATCACAACACAATTTGAGAAGCACGGAATAGAAATTATTTTTGTTCCGTTTACGTATTCACATTTTTACAATCAAGGAGTGACTTGTTTGACGCTTGAATTGGAAAGGCACACGCCACAAGGGCTCGTGAGATACTAATGAAGTTTGGCTACTATACCGACAGAGAACTACCAGTGAGTGTTGCACTAGATAAATTCAAGGACTACAAGGTTAACTCGCACGGATATAGATGTCCTGAATGGGATCCGATGCCAGATGGAAAGAAGAACGTTGTGGTACTCGGATGCTCTCACACGTTTGGACAAGGTAGCAATGACAACGAACACTGGGTACACTTCCTATCACAACACAACACAAAAAGACTAAGATATTGGAACCTGGGACAACCTGGTGCAAGTGCTGACAAGATTGTACGCATATTATATGGGTGTGAAAAAATAATTGATCCACGTATAGTGATTGTATGCTGGCCGGCATGGAGTCGTAGGGAACGGCTAGAGGATCACGCAAGTAATCTCATAGGAATTGATGAGGAGCTGAAGTTTGAGAATGATGAAACAGACAAAAATAATTTCCTCAAGAATGTTTTCTTTGTTGAGAAGTATGCTGAAAGGAATAACTGCAAGGTGTTTCATTGTTTTGCACAGGATTCATATCATGAACACATACCAAAACTTAATGTATTACAAGAATACACAATTAAAAACTGTTGGCCTTACTGGAACAAATTCACAGCAAGGGATCTACATTCCGAACCAAGTTTTGCAAATGACGGAGAACACTACGGTATTGAGCACCATAAACGTTTTGTTCAACTGTTCTTAGAAAAGTTTGGAGTTAAGTTAAAATAATCATCTATAGATATATTACGTAACATATCCTGTCTCTTGATAAAAAATTCAAGCTGTTCGTTGTTGTCTTCCTCCACAGCTATTTCTTTTGGCGACATGTGTTTGGCAAGTATTGTAAATTTATTCTTATATCTGATATTCAACACGTTTGGTCTTTTTAGAAATGCCCAGTCGTGTGGTATGTTCTTGTTCTTTGCATAATTGATTATCTCAGGTAAGTTTTTTATGTTTAAACAACTCACAGTAGTCCAGAAGTCTACTTGTAGTAACTTGTATTTTTTCTGTAGGTCTTTGTAGGCATCCACAGTCTTTTTGTAGTCTGTCCATTTGATAGGCCACCTTGCATAATCGTGTACTTTGCCTATGCCGTCCAAACTCATGGTGACTATGACCATAATGTTTCTCTTCAATACATCTTCAATCTCTTTGATCATCCTAGATCCATTGGTGTTCATCCTCACTATCTTTATGTTTGCAGGTAGTTCGCTTAAAATCTTCTTATAGTTCTTACTGGCAGTGGGTTCACCGCCGTTGACATCTAGTTCTATTACTCTGTCTAGTGGTAGCTTTTGGAATACATTGTAGTTGTCCACACGAGGATAGGACCTGGACTCTAAACTTCCTATCTTGGTACTGAGTCCAGCGTTGCAGGATTGACAAGCACTGTTGCACACGTTGTCCAGCACACCGCCTACTATGAGGTAGTCCTTGCGTATTGGATATAACATCTTGTGTCTGTCTATGCTGTTGGTCCTGATGCTCTCACCTTTGACACGTTCAGACTGTTGGCACCTTGCACATTCATCCGGCCACTTGTCCTGTGACATTTTATCTCTGATGCCTTTCATCCATTCACTGTGATCTAGTTCCTCAAAACTTCCAAATCCTTTTGCTTTGACCATGTGTCCGCACTTGCCCACAGAACCGTCCTGGTTAAGTCTTACAAAGTGGTCTAGCCTAGGACAGTGCATGTCTGTACTCCCTGATTAGCTCGCCTAACTGTATTGTTTCGTTGTAGTGATCCATTAACCGGTAGTCTACTTCAACAAATGATTTCAGCAGTGTCACAGCTACTTTTTTACTTTTATCTTTTTTCTTATGTACATTAGTAATTTTTTTTATATTGTCAAACGGTTTCAATGTAACTGTGCCTTTGTAAAACTTGTATAGGTGTAAGAGCCACAAGTACTGTGGTGCGAAATGTCTGTTAACTAATTTGCCCTGGTCCACTAGTCTCCAGGTCTCTTTGACATCTAGGTTGTTCTGTTGACAATATACGTTAAGCCCAGATACAAAACGATCACCGGGATCTCGGATCATGATGTCTATGTGTTCACACGTGTGTATTTGTTTGTTGGTATACATCTTATCAGCAACAGACATCAGACTGCTTGATCCAACCCTAAATATGGGATAGACTGTGTGTGGGCCTATATCTACCACTATGCAATCGGTGTTTAGTAAATTAGCCCAGTGTCCAAGCATCTAGTTCCTCGTATGTTTTTGTTTTTAAAAGAACCCCATCATTCATTATACCGTGTCCTGTTGTGCCAGAACATCCTTGACATACTGCTCTGCAGTTATGCTGTTTGGATCACTGAATTCATGTGTACGGACACTGCCCGGACGTATTAGAGTCATTTTGATGTTGCTGTCTTGTGCATTCAGTTGTTCATGAGCAAGTTCCAACGCCATTTTTTGATTCCTGTATTGCATGGACGCTCTCATGGTCAGTCCATTGATGTGTTTGTCCTCTGTATATTCACACACCTTGGTTGATATGTTCCAGATGTAGTGATCATTTTTGCTAGATTGCCACTTGTGCCATATTTCAAACAGCAGTTCGGTCTGGGCGTAGAAACTTATAGCGTTGTTGATAAGCAGGTCACAAGGCTTGATTAGATTGGCAGTATGCTCTATCCTACGTATGTTCTCCCCGTCACTTCTTGATATGCCAACTATCTCGTGTCCGCGGGCAGACAGCTGTTCCGCGAATGCTTTACCGATTCCTTTTTTATGTCCTGTGATTGCTATTTTCATTTTGGTTGATCCAAACGTATTTAAATACAATACATGAAGTCATATTTTATTCTGGATTGCGACAACCAGCAAAAGATTGCGGATAGCCTGTATGGCTTTTACACCGGCATTACCGCCAACAGAGAACTAACAGATTTCTGGAATCACCTAAACAGAGAGGAGATACGAAATTACTTCTCAATACCAAACCTAGAGATAAAGAAATGGTTTGATGACCGCGGTCTTAAGGTCAGAGACATGAGTTTTACCATATACAACGAAGACATCTACACAGGCATACACAAGGACGAGCCTCCTGTGATTGCAAAAATAAACTTCCCGGTACTGAATACTAAGGACACGTACAATGTTTGGTATGACGATTGGGGCAACGAGATAGACAGGATTGAATGTACAAAACCAGTTGTGTTTAGATCAGACATCAATCACACAGTGGAGATTGGTCCCAACGCAAAGTACCCTAGGCTACAATTTAGTTTTTGTTTTTATAACGAACCTCTTCACTTATTAAAGTAGGACACTCGATAAACCTATCATTACGCCTGTGTATACGTTGCACTACACCATCTAGTTGATGTTGGTACTCCGTGGTTTTGAATATGTCCTGTGTTCTGAAATCGTCTATGGTTCCCCAGTCTTCTATCTTGTTCAGCCAGACCCTGTCAGCACCATACTGTTCTCCCAGATCGATTATTTTTTCCATCTCGTGGTAGTTGTCTTTCTGTACAACAAAGTGCAGTATAAATCTAAAATTTTTCTTTTTTTTTAATTCTGATATGCATTCCAATCCTTCCTTTATTTTCTCCCACTTGCCTCCCAATCTCAATTTCTCATATGTTTCCTTGCTGGCGCCGTCTATGCTGACCCCCAACTCTTGCAAGTTGTTAATAACATGAGGTACAGTTTTGTAGAACTCTTTAAACATAAGCCCATTGGTTAGTATGGAGTACTTGATGTTGTCCCTTTCCGGTGTGTGTTCCATGAAGTGCCTGTACACGTGTGAAGCAAAAGGATCGCCATCTGAACCTATGTGTACCTGTATAGAGTGTTGGAACTTGTGCAACCACTCATTTATCTTGTCTGCAAGCCGCACGCCTAAGTTGAATAGTGATCCTTCCTTATGGAATATTAAATCTTTACGACAGCTAGGACATCTTAGATTGCAACTGTTATCGATGGCAAGTCTTAAGTGTTGTAGGTGTTTTGATTGGCCATGTAATACTGCTCCCGACTTTATGTATGAACACTGGTGTTCGTTGCAGAAACGATACGTGCCATCTGCTACGGACCCTTGTAGGTGTTGATGCATGTCACTGCCAATGATCTCGTCCAGTGTCTTGATCTGTAGATTGCCTATGCTCTGTGGTAACCATGACTGGCACTCACAGGCGTAGCAACTTCCTTGCTTGTCTATCAAGATAGTGTCTGTGGGTCTGGGACATCTGTTTTTAATTTTTAAATTTTTGTTAGTATCTATCCGATAGTTTTCAAACAGTCTCTGGTTTATCATACACGTAATTATTGTACAACTACCATGACCCCAAAATAATATGGTAAATTATCTGCGTATATAAGTTAACTCAAAGGTTGCATTCACTGGATAAATAGTGCTACAATCCAGAGCGGACACAGGCCAGTGTTCGCATTATCAATCTAAATCATAACCAAAAAGGAAAAAACAAAGATATGATTAAGAACAATAAGAAGAAAATCGCAGTAGGTGTAGCGATAGTGGCGGCTATCGTAGCATGGTCACTTTTTAAACCAGCACCAGCGGAAGCGGCAGAAATTACTATGAACGGTAGCTTAAACTACAGACTTGGTAATGATGAAAATGCATCAGGAAAAGAAATTCTGAAAGCAGAAGACAATGGTAGTTCAATTGGTATAAAAATTGAAGACAACTTGACTGATGGGATCAAAGGATTCGCACACGTAGAAGTGAGCGTTGACACTGATGACTCGGGCTCAAATCCTTTCGATTCAAAACTTGCTTATGCAGGTGTTGAAGGATCTGCAGGTAAAGTACAAGCAGGTAGAATGGATTCTGTATTCAAAGGTGCTGTTACAAGCAAGACTGACGTATTCCCAGAATACGGTGCAGGTGCTTCTCAGAAACTTTTTAGCAGAGACAGTCACTTGGTACAATACTCTACTAGCCTAGGCGGTATCACTTTTGATTCACAAATCAAAGTTGATGGCTCTACAGGAAAAGATGGTGTTGATGTTTTTGAAACAGCGGCACAAATGCCAATTGGCTCTGCCAACGTTGGTGTTGCTATGACAGATGACAAAGTAAACGAAGTGAAGTACTACGGTGCGGCTGTAACAGTTCCACTAAATGCTTCAACTAACGTTAACTATGCACACACTAAGAAGGACTTTGCTGACGCGACTACAGACGTTACAGCAAACGAGATCACAGTGGATCACACAATCGACGCAACTACGTTTGCATTAGGTTATGGTGAAGTCAAGGACGGTACAAAGTATACAACGGCAGGTGTTACACACAATGTAACTGAGTCGTTTTCACTTTATGCTGGATATGAATTAGCAGACAAAACTGGTGCGACAGTAGATACTACTGGCATGTCAGCTGGTCTTAAATTTAAATTCTAGTTTATAATTTAGAAGGGGCGGTAGAAATATCGCCCTTTTTTTGTGACTGAATTATCTTATGGTCATACTTTTTGGCGTAAACGATTCTTTGGGATATCTATGTCTCTTCTATCACAAGCATCGGATATCACACACTCATTACAATTTGGTGTCCTAGATCTGCACACGTATTTGGCATGTGTTATCAACCACATGTGTGCACCATACTTGTAGTCACTTGGTGTTGTGTTGTTTACTGTTATCGAGGCTTTACCCTCGTCCAGGCTGTCTGCCCATCCTAATCTCCACAACATTCTAAACACGTGTGTGTCCACTGCTATGTGAGGTTCTCCAAAAACAAATCTCATTACTATGTCTGAACTTTTACGTCCAACACCGGGCAAACTCATGAGCTCTTTCTGTGTGTTCGGCACACGTCCATCAAACTCTTCTAATAACATTTTACTTGTTGCTAGTATGTTTTTTGACTTGGCGTTGAATAGTCCAGCAGGTCGTATGGCCTCTATTATTTTCTCCTGCGACAGATTTATCATTTCTCCGGGAGAGTCTGCTAACGCAAACAATTGTCTACAAGCAACAGCAGTTCTCTTGTCCTGTGATTGAGCCGACAACATTACTCCTATTAGGCTGGTGTATGCTTTGGAGTATATTTTTGCTTTAGGTTTCTTATTTGAATAGTCTGGGTAAAGAGAACTTAATTTCTCGTAGATGAATTTAATATCGTTATTGTTCTTCATCTGAGTGTAGTTCATTCAGTAGTTTTCTCAACTGACTACCTTCTGCTTGTCCCTTTACCTTAGCCCCTAATGTATCGCCTTTTCTGGGATCGGGCAGTGTATTAGCTTTAGTAGTTCCGGCTGTATCTGCTGTTACTTTTGAAGTTTGTTTTAGTGAATCGTATATTTTGTTCTTGCCGGCCTGATTGTAGCTCTGTGATTCTTCCTCATCAAGACTGCTGATCCTCAAACTGTCTACGTTAAATTCTAAGTCTACTTTCTGTCCAACACCAGAACTTGATCTAGTCTTCATGAACTGTATCTGATATCTTCCACGCTCTTTCATTGCTCTACTTGTAAAGATACCTATCACATTATCTGCTGTCTGTATCTTGGATAGTCCACCTGATATGTGACTGTGATCGAACTCGATCTCTTCTACACTTGCCCTGTTCAACTGTGATGCTGTTGCCAACACACATTGTTTCTCAACGACCAAGTTTCTCAATTCCTCTGACACATACTTGTCCTTGATGAACAAGTCTGCTGGTGATATCCTTTTGCTCTTGGGCATCATTAGATCCAAGTAGTCAATCAGTATACAATCTATTTTCTTCTTTGATTTAAGTTCTAGTTCTTTAAGATATGTTCTTACGTCCAGTACATTACTACCACTTGGCAAATATTTGATCTGTAAGTTACCCGCCTTCTTGGCCAGCATCTTGACTTTTATTTCAACGTCATCGAGATTCTTCATTACTGATTTAGTGGGAATGTTTGTCATCATTGCATCTAGCCTCATTGCCGTAAGTGCCTCGGATAATTCAAAAGAGATGTAGCAAACATTCAATCCGGCTGTTGCCCAGTTGACTGCAAGATTCTGCAAGAACAAACTCTTACCTGCTCCCGATCCTCCTGCGAAGATGTTCAGCTCTCCTCTGTTGAATCCACCAAACAATTTCTTATCAAGACTTGCCCACCCTGTGCTTATCTGTCCGTTGTTGTCTTTGAGTGCTTGTAACCTGCCCTTTGGATCTTCAAAATAATCTGTACCTAGATCTCTTGTGAGCCCAACACTGACAGCTTCCTTGACCATGTCCTCAACCGGACCGTAGTCTCCTCTCTCTAAAAGATCAGCGGATGAAAGGATCGCCTGCTCCAGTGCCTTGTGTCTAGAGAATGTTTCAAACTCGTCTAGCAACCAGTTGAAGTGTGCTGGATCTAGATCCTTTGCTTGTTTTAATTGTATTTCATGTGATGCGTTCACTTGTTCCACTTCTGGCATCACTTTGTATTCTTCCATGTAGTCTTTGATAAATTTTGCAATAGGTTGCAACTTACGATCAAACGATTCAGGTTTGAATATGTTCTGTGCCCTCGCAAACGATTCAGCATCAGCTAACAACATCTCGATGTACAATTTCTGTACGTCGAACGAATAGTTCTTGGCCTGGTGTTGTGGTTCGTTGTTATTATAATCAGCCATACATCTTTCTCTTCAAATCTATCTTAAGTTTACTTCGCTCTGTTGTCTTTAATATTGATTGTATAGTAAACAGCCTACCGTATTTTAACACAGCATCAGCCACATCGTCAACTCCTTCTTCCCATTCTGGAAACGCAACGCTCCATCCAAATTCTGTTGCTTGGTTAATCAGTTTCTCTCCTGGTGCATCTCTGTCCGGCACAACAATTATCTGTCTGCCTAGTCCTTCTATCAGCTCTCGCTGTGTATCATTTATCTCCGATCCCAGTATGCTTACACCAGAAATGGTAATTGCATCAAATGGTCCTTCTGTTACCAGTACAAACTTCCTTGACCAATCTTGTGCATCCATGTTGAACACATAGCCAGGTTGTACATCTGTGTAATACTTTACCTTGGTGGACTGTTCAAATATTCTCCCTGTGAAGCCAACTATGTCACCCCTCCAGTAAAATGGTATCAGTAATCTTTTGTCCACGTCCCAACCCTTGTTTGTGGAATACATGAAGTCATACCAGTCAGCACCTATTCCTCTACTTTCGAGATACTTCAACAGTTTGTTTATGGATTCTGATTCTTCTGGTTTTAGAACTTCTTCCAACATCCTCTCCAACCAGTATTCTAATTTTCTACTTGCCATTGGCAATTCTCTTTTGTTGA
>Ga0307488_10003945_pt1 | contig 12353 bp, 19 predicted proteins | sample SB02metaG_FD_202248 | JGI IMG/M metagenome (GOLD analysis project Ga0307488, IMG submission 202248) | Sea-ice brine microbial communities from Beaufort Sea near Barrow, Alaska, United States - SB 0.2 | ecosystem: Environmental > Aquatic > Marine > Coastal | place: USA: Alaska | collected...
CAGGGGCTGGTAAGGTGGTGTTAAGGCTGGGGTGTTTAGGGGGTGTTTATGGTCATTTGTGAGTGACAGAAACGGCTCAGGTTGAGCTAAAAAGTGGACGAGTGGTGGTCCCTGCCGGACAGCATTGTGATCTTCGCGGAGTAAGTCCCCTGAGCGGCGAGCGATATGTCAGCCGCGTATACTCCGTCGGTGAAGAACTCCAGCGCAATGGTGGTTTCGGTGGGCGCGGCGGCGGCGAGTGATCCGACCTTGGAGGTAACCCCCGTGCCGTCTTGTTTCGTCAACGTCACTCGGAAGGAGGTACCGGCCGGCACAGTAGCACCCGCGTTACCGTAGTTGTCACGAGGAACAACAGCGTATCGCCCCGCTTCACCGGCGGTGACTCCTGAGGGACCTGAGACTGTGCACTCCGCAGCGACAACGACAGCGGGGGACACCATTAGTATAGTTGACTTTACCACAGTACCACCCAAGTTGAGGACCATGGTGTAGGGCCTGACAAATATTGCTTGCCTCATTCTCAAACGTATTTTCAACTCTCCTTTCTATGTCTACTAGTCATATTGTGGCATGTTGGTCAATATCTGTCAGGCCCTGCCACATAAGCGGCGCCGGACACAGTGACGGCAAACGACGCTTCGTATTCTCCCGCAGCTCCAGATACTACGGCGGCGACAGCAGGTGACATCGTAGTCCCCTCGGCATCAGTGACCGACAAACCGAAGGCATCAGCGGCGGTGCGGCTCTGGATGTTTCCGAAGGCATCCTTCGCCACCACTTTGCAGGGGCTTACACTTGTCCACTTTTCAGCTCATCATAAGCACTTTTTGGGGGGAGACGCTGGGTGGTTTGAATCTGTCAACGACAGAAACGGCTCAGGTTGAGCTGAAAAGTGGACCGGTGTAAGCCCACACCACCTTCACACGCAGCGTAACGCCAGCCACTGCTGTTGCATCAAGTCCTGTTCCGGTGACATCGCAATTCGCAGCGTCCACTGCCCCCGGCACAACCTCCACACCCCAACCCGCACCTCCCCCGGCGCCGGCGCCCTCGAGTAACACTCCACCGTATCGAAGCTGCACAACATGCGCACCGGCAATGGTCGGAGTCCAGTACGCCTCGAACGAGGATCCACTGGCGAAGGGTTGTTGTGCGGCCGTAGAGGAGGGTCCTTGAGAACGAGCACTGGATTCGAGATCGGAGCATGCATTGTCCACAGGTTGAATTATCATGCAGACGCGTAGAATTCGTTCGTGGTGGTTTAGTGCTTGTACGCAATAATACCCCTACTTCGGAGAGACCGGGCTTGGTCAACGCGCCAGAGGGTAATGTGATGAGTAGATCAAGTGGTTGCTCAGCGGCAACATCATTAGCGATGGCATTCCCATACTTGTCGGCGGCTGCCACGGTCAGCATCGCGGACCCGGAACCCGCCAGAAGATTTCCAGCTGCGCCCACGCCTGACCCGGATACAGTGAACATAGCCTCCGCGGGCGGGCCAGCAACAATATCGGTAGACGGGTAACCCGTTGGAGTGGGCACCTTGCCGATGGAGCCAGTGGCTCCGCCAAAGGTCAGGGCCAGGCAGATAGTGCACGCCAAATCAATGTCACAAATGTAAACCCTCATCTCATGAGATAATTGGCATACATTGACATGGCGAGCAACATCTGCCAGGCCTTACCGAAGCTCACAATGGCGGTGTAGGGTGCCGATTCAGTCAGCGTGTAGGTCACCGTGCATACGCCCTGTTTCAGGTCGATGGTAGTGGCTGCCGTGAATGAAGTGGAGCCAGAGAGTAAAGTGGCACCCGGAACAAGTTTCGCGGCACAGGTAAATGTTTCAGATAGTGCGGCGCCCAGCGCATTGCCATATGCATCACGAACCGTGACGGTGAACGACGCAGCGGCACCGGCGGCGGCACCGTATAGACCTGCACCTTCAATGGTACTCGCTGCCGCTACTGCCGGTCCAGGCCTTATTGTAAGCTTTGTGGGTGCAACCAATTTAAGACCCGCTCCACCGAACGCCGCCGACACAGTGTAACTCCCCGCCACCGCCACCCGCACGATGCCCACATAGCCGTAGCTCCCGTCCACGGCATTACTCAGCGTGACGTCCACCGACGTCGAACCGCGCAACGAAACAGTCCCGGCGACGGTCGGCACCGGGCCGAAATCAACGGTGTTACCAAGGGTGTCGAAGAGCGAAAGCTTTGCACGAAGGTTCGCGCCCGCAACGGCGGTTTCAACAGCGGAGGTCGCGGTGACATCTTCGGGGAGTAAGAGCAGCACACTCGCGTTCGCGGCGGCGGCACCAGATTGTAGGGCCTGGAAGATGATGCTTAATACATTATAGGATGCCATTTACATCAAGAAAGGAGGGCTTAACTATGTCTCGATGACGTGAAGAAAGATGTATGCCGGTCCTGTCTCAAGTCAGTTATACCCACGAAATTGATGTTGGACTTCATGCAATGGATGACGCGGGGGGCAACATCTGCCAGGCCCTACCGGAGCTCACGGTCATGGGGTAACTGGCGCCGTCTCCAATGCGGACTCCGCCCACCGTGGGTGTTACCCGGAAACCACCCGTGTTCACGGGGGTGAAGGAGCACAAGTAGGTGCCCTCCACCCGGCTCACCAGCGTGCTTTGGAGATCGCATTTCTGGTTCCAACCAGTGGGCGCGGCAGTCCCATAATGTAGGGTCAAATCAATCATGCCCGCCGCGTCAAGGCAACGAAACTAAACGTGTAGACAACTCGATACGTTATGCCAATTCAAAAGCGAAGGATCGCGCGTTTTGTTCAACATGGCGATCATCGTTCACCATAATGTGGTGAATAATTTGGCGAGCACCTGTTACTGGACCCTACCAATGGCGGGCTCGAGGATCAGCGCGACGTAGTCGCTGCCGCCGTTGGCAGCGACAACAGCCGCGGAAGGGCTCACCGGCGTTACTCCATCCGAAGCCAACAACACAACTTGGAATGTTTTGAGCACCCCGGCGATGGCACTGGCGGCGAGCCCGTCGCCACTCGCAACGCTCTTCGACGCGTCTGGTACCGGAGCGACGTAACTTTCCAGAGTGGTGTCGGGAGCCAGCGTGACACGGACCGTCGCGGGACTCGAAAAGATATCCACGCCAGCAAGTTCGACTGCCACAGTTAGTGAATGCGCGGCAGTTGGCGTCGATGAGGGTGACGCTCGGTATCTCACCGTAAATTAGGGTCCGACAGATGCGTGCCAACTAAGTATTTCGATGCAGGTTCATAGACCAGCTATGACGACAACTATGCTGGAGAGAATGCTCCGCATATCCGCTCATCATATCCCTCAGGTATTATGATCAGAATCCATGACAAGATGACATGACCCAACCACGTAATCTGCAGACGTGTCACTGCCACGGAAGGGACCCTCCACAGCGACGGCAGCGCCCGCGGAGGACACCACGGTGACCGCGAAGTCAGTCTCGAGGTAGTTTGCTGCGCGGCCCGCGGCGTCCTTGGCGTGGATTGTGAAGTACGTCCACGCGTCCGCCGTCGCTGCGGATACTCCTGGGGCTAGGGTCGAGTAAACATCCTAAGCCACATGACAGGCCACTGCACAAGCGACACTGGAGGCCGCGTCATGAGCCACATCATATGCCGCAACATCTGTGGTAACGTATTAATGACACTTTGCTCATCAAGCGAAGGATTACAATGCGTCGGATGGCGCGGCGGGGCATACTAATTACGTGTCCCTACCCGGTCCATCCATTCCACTTCTTGCAGCGTCAGCAAGAGCCCCCGCCGAGCGCTGCGAGTTGAACGGCGATCCAAAGACGTGCGAGCCTCCCACTGTAACCGCCGCAACCACCCCGCCAACCGACTCAACCGTGAAGAGCGCCGTGTAGACTGTCTGCGCGGCGCCGACGCCTCGTGAAGTGCATGCGCAGACAGTTGCGCACTGCGCTGCGCCAGCGGCGAACGAGTACGACACCACGGTGTAGGGCCTGGCAGGCAGTGCGTGCCTCGTTGCAGGATGAAGTTTATCCCAACAGACGAAGGATAAACGAGTGGTAGATGACGTGGCGGGAAATGCCGGTCAGGACCTACCACAGATGTCATTGCGCTGCCGTCCAGCACCGATGTAACCACCACCGCCAACAGATTTAGCTCACTCCCTGCCGCATCGTCCCGCGAGTTTCCATAAGCATCCCTCGGCGTAACCACCAAGCAGGCCGCCACGCCAGCCGTAACGTCCTCCGTAACACCCCCTCCGACGGCTGTAAAATGGCGGTAGGACGACGCACCAGCCGTCAACACAGTCTTCTGAGGAGACCCTCCCAACACTCTACCCCCCGCCTAGCAGGAGGGACAATGAGAACAAGCGCTCGAACTGAGATAGGACGCGGTCGCATGACGTACCTTCAGGGTGGATACTCATACAAAATTGCGGACCTGTTTGCTGATTCATCGTCGTTCGAGTGCTTGTTCTCAATACCCCCCCTGCCAGAGAAGCATACGCGGAGTAATAGCCAACCAGTCCAGCCGACCATGCGGGTGACACGCGGAGCCAAGTTGCCTCCGAAAACCTGGGATCAGCGTCCACTGCGGCGTATCCTGCAGATGTGGGCCCTGTGACCTCTATCCCCCACCCACCCCCCGCCCCCGTGACCGCAGCCGCGGCTGATGTTGGCGCATGTAATAAGTTGCCGTGGGCGTCCGAGACGTCAACCAGATACCGCACAATCTCCCCCGCAAAACCGGCTTCTGGAACACCTGACGGGCGGCTGTTCGTACCCTTTGCGACGCCAGGGGAGAGTACCAACGAAAACGGGCTGCCAGCGATGGGAGTGGTACCATAGGACACGTTGAGATAGTAGGGGTCGGCAATAGTAGCAGCGGCAGGGGCGCATACGTCGGCAATGCCGGGAATCGCGACGGGGCCTGCAGTGGCAGCATTACAGGCTGCCGTGTAAGCCGTGAAGCTGAGGGTTACAGACCCGTCGGCCTCTGGTGACACAGTCGGATCCATCGGGGCCTGGAACTTCCCAGAGAGTCGAGCAGACTGCGGCGCAACGATTACAGCGTTGAATGCCGCTGCAGCATCAGTAGCGCCCGCCGTTTGCGCCGTGCCAGTTGTATCAACTCGCCGAATAGTGACCTCTGCGGCAACGCCAGCAACCAGGGGCTTACACTCGTCCACTATTCGGCTTCAACTGAGCACTTTTGGTGGAATACGTTGGGCAATTGGGTGGTCTCAGTGGCCAAACAGGCTCAGGGTGAGCTGAGAAGTTGACGAGTTTAAGCCCCTGCCAGCAATCGGAGTCAAGCCAGGCCCGAAAGCCACGGTAGCGGTGGGGTCGAGCGGTGCCGGTTGAACCGCGACAAGGCTCGGCGTGGGCAGCACTGCCGCGCCTGTCGCGCCGCCGAACCCGCGCAGCGATACCGTGACGTTCCATATGCCACCCGCCGTGAGCGGAAGCGACACCGTGTACGCTGCGGAACCATCCTCCCCAGAGTGCGCCACCGACCAGGGCCCTCCATTTGTTCCCTTTTCATCTCAAAGTAAGGATAACTGCCAGTGGTTTCACCAGACAAGGCAGTTTCAATTGAGCTGACAAGGGTACGATATGCAGGCTATGAGTCGTCCCCTTTTCGGCTTACTCTGAGCCCCTACAAGGGATGACTGCTTGATGAGTAGTTTCACAGCCAGAACTGTGTAGATCGATGAAAAGCGAATGGTTGTATGGCCCTGCCACTGACCCCTTTACTGTGGTGCCTATCGCGAGCACTGCGCCCACATCAGGCAGCTGCATCACCGCCGAGGCCACAAACGGCGCAGCGCCCTCCCCAACCACTGGAGGCACCCCGTTTCCGAATGCATCACGCGCTTCAACCGTCAGGGTAATGCTTGACCCGGCTGTGGCTCCAGTCGGGAACACAGTGACCAAGCACCTGGGACCAGTCCCTAGGGCCGGGCACAAACTGCTCGCTAAGTCATAGGATGTCATTGAAGGGAAAGGCAGATATTGCTTGCCAAGTCATAGGATGCCGTTTGACGAAAGATAAGAAAGACTCAAACACATGTGATGACGTGGCTCGCACCATTTGCCAGGCCCTACCATACAAGGGCCCCGGGGTAACCGTAATGCCCGTAAACGGATCACCGTTGATACCAACCGAGTTCAGTAACACCCCAAGTCGGTGCGGCATGCCCGCAGTCTCCGCTGTGTAGGTGATCACGTATGAGCAAACACCTGCGCCGTCGATGAGGGCCATCAATATCCGTCTGCATTCGTCATTGCAAGTCTACCATCGAACACCATGTACCAGACAATTTTCGGTGGGTGGGTTCGGATTGATGCTCGCCATATCAGTACCCTGGAGCTCGATGAACGAGAGTTGAAGGAAACAGAGCTGTCGGCGAGGCAGGCATGAGTCACAGGGTGGACCATAACTCAAGACAAGGTTGCTTAACACACGGTTGACGGTCTGTCTCTGCCTCCGATGTAACATCCCGCGGAGGGAGCGCAGTCAGCGGCAGATTTCACATCAACTTCCACCTCGAATCCACCAACCGAGTTCTGCTCGGTGCGCGTGAGAACGCCCTGGCAGAGGACGCTAGGTGTGACAACCAGGTTGCCGAAGGCGTCGTGGGGTGTTACGGTGACCGTGGTAGGCGTCCCCGCAGTAGGGCCAGGTAGCTATTGCTCACCACGTCATAGGATGCCAGTTCGTTCAAGACGCTAGGACGCAGTACGGCGTGGCAGATATTACTCGACAAGTCATAGGATGCCATTCCACGCAAGACACTGGGATTCGAATGCTTGTCCGTGACGTGGCGAGATATATCTCGGCAGGTCATAGGATGTCAATCAATTCAAGACAGCGAGCTTCGGATGGGTATCCATAGCGTGGCGCGAAATAGCTGTCAGGAGCATTATGTGGCAGGCCCTGCCCCGCAATGGCTCGGCTGAGACCGGGGCCTTTGGCGTATGCGTTGTCGGGCGCAACTACTGCCGGGAGCACTGAAAGTGTGCTCGGTCCACCGCCTGTCACAGCTGCAGCGTCAACGAAGACCTTAAGCGCATGCATCGCAGCGACGTTGATAGTGACATCAGCGGAAAGTGTGCTGCCGCTGGCGTCCAGAATGAAGGTGACAGGATCGGTCACAGGGCCTGGAGTGATGGTGGCCGTCACAGCATCTGTTGTGCGCCAAGGCCCGAACGTCTGCGTGTTATTGTACGCGTCCTACAGATAGTGTCTTGCAGATATTGATCGCCACGTCACAGGCTGCCACTCACTATAATAAACGAGAGTGCATAATGCGTTCGATGATGTGGCGAGCAATATCTGCTAGGCCCTACCCTGGGCGAAAATGTCACCATTACTTCTGCACCCGCCGTGCCGCCGCCGCCGACGTCAACCCCCGCGGTTAACGTGTACGTCGACATGCTCGGAGATGTCGGGCCCGGCCGAACGTTGACCACCACCGGCCAACCCCCGTCGCCCACATTCACGCCACCGGCCATGACAACCACATCATACTCGCCTGAGAGCGTAACAACAGGCGCTACGGTGTATCGAATGTTCGCAGCGTCGTACACAAACGCCGAAAGCTTCTTGGAAAACGCAGGAGACCCCGAGGGCCCGGAGAGCTCCACATCAATGTCCAGACCGGCGGTGTTGAGGGGAACGCCCGAGGCGTCGCGCGGATAAGCGTAGAATATCATCTCCTTGCCCGTTTATAGGGTCAGATTGATATTAATCGTCATGTGATTACAATCGATGCGATAATACAAAGAGGGTGTGCAGTATGGTGAATGCGGCGTGCTGGATGATGTGGCGGGTACGATACATTTGGCCCAACCAGCTTCGCCGTAGAACAAGCCCGGTCCGTCGGCAGTAGTCTTGGCAGCGGAGAGCACAAGTGTGTCAGTGGCGCCGGCAACGGCGACGGTGACCGTACACCCTGTGCCAGCGGCTCCCGTGGTGTCGCACCCCGAGGAGACCAGCTCACCCGCCACAGTGATCCCGGCGACCGCGGAAGTCGTGCTCGAGGAGCCGCTGCTCACGGTGTACTTTAGCAAGAAGGTACCGTCGCCATTGTCCGTCATGTCAACCGTGGGAGTCAGAGCCACGGACCCGGCGGAGGGTGTAAACACAACATTGGGAACGACGCCGGAAAATGTTCCTTCCCCGGCGACAGCGTTGCCAAAGCGGTCACCAACGCTCAACGCGATCGTCGCCGTAGTGCCAGAGACTGCTCCTGCGACGCCACCACCGGACAGCACACTTCCGGCTGCGGCGGGTGTGCCCGCCCTCACCGTGACCTAGGGCCTGGCAAATAATCCTCGCACGTCATGTGCTTCCATCTTACTCGAAAGAAAAGGGTATAGACTGTGGAGGATGCCTTGGCAGGCACCTTGGGGCAGGCAGATGATGTTTGCCACATCATGTGATGACACTTGACTGAAGAAACGAGGGTCTAGAATTCGGTGGATGACGTGGCGGGTGCTATCTGCAAGGCCATACCGTTACCATTGCAGGCATACCCGATATGACCGCCCGGATAACCTCACGAACGGGGTTACGCGCCTCGATGGTTATCCGTATTGTGCCCGCCTGCGTCACGTTGTAAGAGAGCGCGTAGAGGCCCTGGCTGCCAGCCACGGGTGCTAGGGTGGTGACGCCAGCGGTTGCGGCGGCGGTAACATCCGCAAAGTTGGAAGACGGCGGCAGACCACGGGGAGCGCCGGGACCTGACAGGAGGGTCATTGACAGCAAGCGCTCGATAAGATCATGACGTACCTTGGGGTGAATGCTTATACGTGATCGCGGAGGAGGAGAAGCATACTCAACGGCGATGAAGTGCTTGTTCTCAATAGCCCCTACCTGGGGCGGCGGCCATCTCCAGCTTGCGCTCCACGCGGTTACCCTCGGCATCGTACAGCATGCACAGGTTACCGAACGCGTCTCGGGGCGCGATGTAAACCGTCGCGAAATCCCCAGCGATTGCGTCCGTCAGACCGGCGCCAGACGCCGACGTAGTTGCCGCAGATATGGGCCCGGCGGATATCACAACTGTCGCGACACCTCCTCCCATGACACCAAACGCCACGCCGCCGATGGCAGCGGTCACCGCATAGTTACCTGATGTAGTGACACGAAACGCTGCGGTGTACGTCGGCTGGCTATTAGCTGCCGCGCCGGGAACTTCGGACAGCGTAATTTCAGATCCAGAGCTCGACAGTAGGACCGGGTTGGGGTTACCAGCCGGACCAGTCAGTTGCAGCACCAAGTCCTAGGGCCTGACATATATTGCTTTCTGCGTCATGCAATGCCATTTTCATCAAGAGATGAGAGTCTAAAATGTGGAGGATGACGTGGCAAGCATTATCTGCCAGTCCATACCAAGTCTGCCTCGGGCGTGCCAGCTGGCATCAGCGACTTAGCCCACGGGTTGCCGAAGGCGTCCTTCAGATCCACACCGACAGCGCCGGCGGTGGCCGCTGCGAAGGCGCCTCCAAGAGTTGAGATTGCGGAGGTTGCGGCAGAGGGGGCGCTGGGCGAGACGATGACGCGCCAAACTGTGACGCCGATGTTTCCAGCGCCGGTTTGGACCTCGAGCCGAACGTCGTAAATGAATGGGGCACGCGCGGACGTGGCGGTGTATGAAACTCTGTGGAGATCCGCGGCGGTGTCAAAGGTGACGGTGGCAGGGAGCGTGACCGACGAGCTGATGAGGAACGCGCGAAGCACCGTGACGCAGGACCTGGCGGATATTGTTCGCCACAGTCATATGGTGCCATTCAAATAGGAAAATGTGAGTAGACGATATGCTTGATGACGTGGCAAGCAATATGTGCCAGGCCTCGCCGAGATGCCGCGCCCCTCCCTCACGCGGTTCCCGGCCGCATCAAACAGCGCCACTGCCAAACTCTCTGGGACGCCTGCCACAGCCGGCACTGCCCCTAGTGAGGCGGCGAGGACGGTGGACGCAGTGATTCCAGCAGCAACGGTTGTTGCGTCGGTGACAGCAACACCTGCGGAAACACCACCGCCGGAGGGTAGGGCCTGGGAAACAACGCTCGCCACGTCATAGGATGTTATGGTACTCAACAGCACAGGGTTTACAGCGTGTGTGATGGCACACATGTTGAACTCAGCCCCACCTGTCAGTTGCGTTGCGGCGACCGATGGGTTGTCCGCGACTCCGACGTCGACCGTGACGACTGACCCCACCGCCTCGGTCAAATACTTGGCGGTGACCGAGTAAGTCGTCTCAGCCTTGAGCATCGCCGATGAAAAGTCTGCCAGATACGAGCCGTCACTTTGAAGCGCGGGAACAGCCACAGCATCATATAAACCATCGGCATTTCCTGAAGCGGCAATTCCTGCGCTCAGCGCTCCAGCTGCTGCCACCGCCGCGTTACCGTTGATGTCCTTGAGAACTATCATGAGGAGCAATGGATATTTCGTGGGCGAAATTCCTCCAGCGGGAACCGTGGTGGCGATGGAAACCACGCCAGTGTCAGGAACTGGGTCCCCGGCAACCGCAGTGAGGATCAGAGGGCTGCCCACAATGTGTGCGCCCGTGGATTTCACAGTGACGTTGACCCGATACTCGCCGGAGGCTGTCGGCACGAACGACACCATTCGTAAAGCGGTTGAGGCGGCAGCATTCCCGGCGGTGATGACCGCCGCAGCACAGGCAGCTGCGGCGGAAGCGCAGGCGGACCCCACCGCGGGCGTGATAAGCCGCGCGGTCATGATGATGTCAATGGCCGCTGGGTCCGTGAAGGGCTCCTGCGTTGTTGGGTTCACCAGCAGAGGAGCCCTGTTGCCTGCCTTGAGGCCCGTCAGTGGAGCTGTTGCCATCAAAGAAAGCAGCCCGGCAACCGTGCTCGCTGGTGACGCCGTGATCGCAGTCAGCGGCGCCGCGATGGCAGTACCAAACACAGACACGGATGCCGTGATCGTCAGACCGCTCACCAGCGGAGTGACGATGTATAAAGAGCTTTCGCCGCTTGTCACTGGGCCAGTAACAGTCGCTTCGTAAGATGCTGCGGCGCGGGAGCCGCCACCAGCAGTCATCACCTTGAGAGACACGGCTATGGTAGAAGCGTCGCCAGCACCAGTTAGTTTGTTGCCCGCGATGTCGGATATCGTCACAGTTGCATTGACGCCTGGTGGACCTAGAGGCGCCACAAGCACTCCTGAGGCAACCCCTGTGTAGAGGAAGGAGCTCCAGACAGCCACAGTCTTAGCAGCTGTAGGAGGCCCTGGCACGACATTGACGGAGCTGGATATGATATCGACGCCGTCAAGGCTTACTCCAAGCGTCACGGATCCGCGGACCACCGGTACAAATTCAGCAGCAATGATGTACCGGTACACACCCACGCTGGGTTCAGTCGGAGCCACGGAGTTGGCGACGTCGTCGAAACTGAGCACCAGCCGCGGGCTAGAACCAGAGGCGAGATCGCTGATTGGGTTTCCGAGCGCGTCCGTGACGCGAACCGGCAATACCACAGCCTCGATGGAGGAACGCAAGTTGAAATTGAAAGCAAAGTTCGAAAGGCGGTTCATCACATCATAGCTTGAAGCACTGAAACAAAGTGCAGTCAATATATGGTCAAGCTGGGTCAACCTAGACCGCCCTACCGCTCCAGCCGTGACGTCAGCCAAGTTGAGGAAGGCTGCGGCGGTCGGCGGACCCGGCAGGACGGTCACTGGGATGGGCCCACTGACCACCCCAAAGTCGTACGTCCCGATAATGATCTCCCCGTCCACCGTCACGGCGAGCTGATACCCGCTACCCGCCAGGGTGGAAGCCGTGAACGAGATACCATATGTGCCGTCCGAATGGTCCGTAATGGAAACAGTAGCGCCTGGGAACACGACTTTGACAGAGGCAGCCTCGCCGCCAGCAGAGCGTGCAGTGCCCGCATAATCCCTCGCATGAAGCGTGAGCGCCACGGCAGCGCCAGCCGTGAAGGCGACTGTGCCGGTAGAACCGACGGTGTATCCCTCCAGAGTTGACTTGGGCGATATATCGCCAGCAAGAATATCGAAGTGGTATTCGCCGGCGGTGATGGTCCCAGTTCCTGAGGCGGTGCTGTCGCCCGCGCCGACGGCTGCCCCGTCGAGGGTCACGATAATGACGTAGGTGCCTTCGGATAGGGACACCTTATGTCTGCTCGCCGCATCATATGATGATATTACTATTCAAATCACCAGGGTGATAGCGGCTCAGGGGTGACGTTGGGGTGCACTGGCTCATTATCAGGCACCAACTAGGCTCTTTCAGCAGACATGTCTTCACGCGAGTTTGTAATTGTCGGGAAATGAAATATA
>Ga0307488_10003946_pt1 | contig 12353 bp, 23 predicted proteins | sample SB02metaG_FD_202248 | JGI IMG/M metagenome (GOLD analysis project Ga0307488, IMG submission 202248) | Sea-ice brine microbial communities from Beaufort Sea near Barrow, Alaska, United States - SB 0.2 | ecosystem: Environmental > Aquatic > Marine > Coastal | place: USA: Alaska | collected...
AACGCATCACGTCAAAGCCGAAAAAGTGGATGAGTGTAAGCCCCTTGCCGTCCCGCAGTGCCCGCCGCGGTGGCGGCCGCGGCGCAGTGGCGGACGAGCACCGCGTGCATGACGCTTGGTGGGATGGCGAGCAGGATTTACCCCAGTGTGGGCACGGGTGACGGGAACGCGTGTGTGTGCTGCATTGGAAGCATTAGCGCGGAGCGAGGGCGGTTGGATGTGCCACGTCATCGTCGCCTCTCCTCATCATACAAATTAACTCAACAATTAGACCTTCGCTTCGACCTTTCGTACCAATGTGTGACCTAAAACCTGAACACAGTGAAACCGCGTTGCGGCGCCACACCGCGCGCGCGCACCATGTCCGCCGCAGCCCTCGCCCCGAGCGCCTCGGCGTTCCGAGCCGCGCCCCCCGCCGCGAGCTCCGGCCGCGGCGGCGTGTCATCCACCGCCGCCGGCGCCACCCATGCCCAGAGCCCCAGCCACGTGCGAATCCACAACCGCCGCCGCCCCACTCGGCTCGACGCTGTCAAGAAGGGAAAGAAGCCAGGCACGGCCATGCTTCTTACGTACCACTAGCCTTCTAGCTCTCATGCTAGCGTCACTTCACTTCAGCTTGGTCGAGGTGCCAAGTATGTGCTTTGAGGAGGGTGCTGTTGGGTTTGGACGTAGTGGTAAAAGAGGGATCGGTTCGGTCGGGATTTCACGTGAGCTCTCTTCTCTCACAGGCAAAGTGACGTGTCTCGAGACAAGCTGGGAAGCGACCTACACAGCGCACACCGTGTGTGAGTGTCTATGAGTGAGTGTGTGCGTGTGTGGGTGAGGGTGGGTGAGGGTATGGTGATGGGTGTGGGTGCTGATTAGGTTGATGAGGTATAACCAAACCACCTCAGTGTCACTCAACCGCGGGCTGTCAAAACTTACTCTCAACACCGCGGGGTGTCGTCCATCTAACTCAGCAACGTCGGGTGTCATTCGGCCCTGCTGCCCGGCGAGCTGGACAAGGAGGAGCAGGAGTACCTGGACCAGATGCGGCAGATGCGCGAGTGGGTATGCCCTGTCGATATCGCCCGCCTCGTCACCGAGGGCTCGTGATGCAGAGGCCACTTGAGCCCTCTTACATTGGATATCGACTTGACTGACGTCCTTGACGTGGCGAGCAAATTCGTGTGGCACTTGGGGCGCGCCGGCGCGACGTCCTCAACGCATTGTATATTGGATGTTGACCGAAATGTCGTCCTATGACGTGGCGTGCAACTTCTGCCCGACCTTAATGGTGGGACGCGTACGACCCAGAGACCTTGCCGGCCAAGCACCTCGCGCCGTGGCAGGGAGGTCATTGAGAACAATGCCCTGTAATGTTTGCGCACGGTGTACATGTATACGGGTCTCGCAGCAGAAGAGGCAAGGCTGTGTGGATGCGTAGGCACGGATTTTCATGAGCAACCTAGCTTGCTATGATGAAGCCACGCAGGGGGGTAATTGAGAACAAGAACTCGAACCGATATCGGAGCATGACTTGAACTCAGTGTAGGAGTGACCGGTCACTTTTATCTCCGCGAAATCGACGGTCTAATTTACTCGGATCGCGACCCGGTCGGACTTCCGGCGAGTCGGTCGGTGGGACTTTCGAATTGGACTATTCTGATTGGTCGAACGGGCGACACCATACCTTCGATACCAGATCCGACACTGAATTTAACTGGGTAAATGATGAATGACCCTGCAGCGTGGGAGAAACACTTCAACGAGCTGATCCGCAAGGACCCGGTGACCAACGAGTACGTGCACGAGTGGCCGTGCTGGAATTCGGACCTGAACGAGTCAGACTTCGAGGACCCGCCGGAGTTCATCTCGTTCGAGGAGACGCCCCTGGACTACAACCCGTTCGATGCCAAGGCATGGGGGTTACTGAGAACGGTGGCCCCCTACACTCCATCATTTCCCCACCGTAATAAATGCTCAAACCCCCCTTGCACCATTAGTTTTCAAGGCTCGCTGGTATCCCCCGTCTCTCACACGCGCGAGACACAGGGGTCAGTGGAAACAAGCACTCTGCTGTCGTTGAATCGACAGACCGAGTCCGCGCATCTGTACGACTGTACAAGCATTTACATTCAAGGTATGTCCTGCTCCGAGCTCGGTCGAGTGCTTGTTCTCAATGACCCTCCATCAAGGCTAAGCAGTTCAAACTGGAGCAAAAGGCGGCGCGCGACACACTGACGCGGGAGAGGCAGGCGAAGATCCGGTCCGCGCCGCACATGTCCATGGATCGGGACATCCGCCTGGCGGAGATCCCGAGCTGCAACGAGAAGGGGTGGACACACGAGAAGATCATGGACCTCATCGCGTACACGGCAGGGGCTTTCACTCGTCCACTGCACGGCCCAACCTGAACCATTCCGTCACTGAGCCCGCCCAACGTATCCCACGAAAGAATGTTGACGTTGCGCCAAAAGTGGAGGCCCCTACCTGGGGCTCACCTAAGGCTTCCACCGTTCACTTTTCGACTGTATCTGCGCCGTTTTCGTCAATGACACCGCTCAACATGATCCGCGAGACTTGCTTACGTTGAGCTGTGAAGTGGTCGAGTCTAAGACCCTGGTACTCGGAGAAGTCCAAGGCGTCGATGGAGGATCCGATCAACGGCTCGGTCTTCCGATACGACCCGCGATTCCCGTGCGACGGCACATGGTAAGGACAGATGGACAGTGCTTGCCACGTCATTGGAGGTCAGTTAACTCAAGGAGCTAGGTTCCACAATACGTTTGATGACGTGGCGAGCACTATCCATTAGTCCCTAGCACGTGGATCCCGCTGCCGCACGAGGACACCGAGCAGTTCCTGCGGGATATCGGACACCTGGCGGAGGACGACGAGGCAGGGGAGTCATTGAGAACAGCCTCTCAAACGGCCATCGGAGCATGTCACCTTCAGGGTAAATGTCCATACCGACGTGCGCACACGGCTCGTGGAGGACGATTGACCTAAGAGCATTTACCCACCTCCCTATGTCGGTTTATCGTTGATCCAACATCGGTCGAATGGTTGTTCTCCATGGCCCTCCTGCGAGGCTGAGATGCAGCGTGAGATGGATGTGTCGGGGGATCTGAGCATCCACCAGCAGTACCAGGAGGTAGCGCCCTCAGATGTCGCAGATTCTTTGGGGGCCACAAATGGCGGTGGCCAATCCTCGAATCATGGACGCTCGATTCGCCATATTAGGTTTTTTGTGGCGGATCTGCCCGTCTATTACACCCCATTACCACCCCAAGTTTGATCAACGTTGACCACCATTTGTGCCCCCCCTGGAAACACATGGGAAGGATGTCGCTCGCCACGTCATAGGATTGACACAAATTTAAACCCAAGCCTCGTTCATTGAGTTAAATTGTATCTTATGACGCGGCGAGTGATATCTGACGCTACTGACAGTACGAGGACGATAATGACCAGATCAACCAGACGTCGGAGGTGAAGCTGCAGCGGGCCATCGACATCGGCGAAGAGGCAGGGGCTTTCACTCGTCCACTTCTCAGCATAACCTGAACCATTTTTTGTCATTAAAACCACAAGATGTATCGTGTACGAAGTGCTTACGTCAAACCGAATAGTGGACGATTGTGTGCCCCTGCGAGGAGGAGGACGACGACATCGACCGCACGCAGGAGTCCGATGCCTCCGACCGCGCACAGGCGTCCAATGCGCCGACCGACAACGCGCCGACCGACAACGCGGAGCGGTTTGTCGCGGACAACGCGCCGCAGTCCGCGGCCGAGGCGGTCGATATCTCGGAGTACGAGGAGTGAGTAAGCGGGGGACAAGGGGGACGGAGGCTAGACTTTTCCTGTTTTAATATCACAACCGAAGTTCGACATGAAATTACTCGAAACGACCAATCGCATCGTCGCCTTGCAAAGAAAGCGGGCTTCATTATTACAATGCACTGTTCGTCTTCAAAATCTGTTTGCCAGCCTTCAGCACTGCGCGTCATCCCAACCGCGCATCAACCTTCCCCCTACTATTACGCTTCAGTGTACAGATGCATGGCACACATTACGGTCTACTTGCCAGCCTTGGCAGACTTCATGGCCTCCCGCCGGGCGTCGGCGAAGGACTTGTAACAGATTCCGTCGGGCGCGTAAAACACGGCGTCCACCACGCAGGAGGGTCATTGAGAACAAGCACTCGAAGGAGATTTGAGCATGACCAACCTTGAGTGCGAATGCAACCGGGCCATGGCGAAAGCCTGGTACCTCCGTATACACGCGTGTTTCTCTGAGTGTGAATGCTGATACAGATCCGCGGAAAAGGGGGAGGATATGCCACGTCGGTCGATTGCTTGTTTACATTAACCCCCCCTACCACGCTCGAACCCGCCTTTTGCCTGAGCTCCACGCTCCACCCGGGCTGTATGGCGTCCAGGGGAGCGAAGCGGTCGCGGCGCCCCGCGTGCTCCTCCGACATGTCGGCGATTGGACCGCGCGGGTACAGAATGGTGGTCTCAGCTCCCACGGCAGCCAGGTCCGCAACAGGGTCGTCGCGCCGCTGCCGTGACTGCACACCGCTGCCTAGCATTCGCGAGTTGCTTCGTGTTGCCGACTCGGTGCCCCGCAGCTCCCGGCTCGTCGCGTCCGGCGCGTATTCACCACCGTTGAGCGCGCCCGCCATGCCCTCCATCCCAAAGGCGCCCGCGCCCGCGCTGTCTCCCTCTCCCCGCACCGCCCCTCCCAGCACCACAGCTCCCCCGGAGCCATCACCAAGCATGCCGCTCATCACCAACGTGGCACCCCCGAATCCCCCGCCCGCCTCGCTGTGTTCGAAGCTCGCCACGTCCGTGCCCGCCTCCGTCACCGCCACCGTCAACACCTCCAGCCGACCCTGCCCCCCCAACTTCTAGGGCCAGATATGACAAAGTGCGCCAGACCACTTAGACACTTAGCCTGATTTAGTGCACTTAGTGCTAATTAGTCTGACTTGGTGCCCGCTTGACCAATCAGAACGCTCCATTTGGACGACTTTTAGTACTATTTGTTGCTGTTTTTCAGTGGTTTCACGCACTTTGTCATACATGTGATCATGAGCATGTCAAAGGTGTGACTGGGGTATGTCAGCAGTATGTCATGGGTACACCAGGGGTACATCAGGGGTGCATTAGATGTATGAGAGGTCCTCACCGTCTTCTCGCGGACGAATTTATCGGCGACGCGGTAACTCGCCGGATCCGCCGTGCACACGATGGTGTTGACCCCCCCCGTGCCGCCCGATAACAAGCCGCCCCCCGACTGTTGCTGCGACTCCACAGTGGCCTTTTGTTCCGTGAGCATCTCCAACGTATCCGCCAAAAACTCGCTTGGCACGGTGAATTTAAATCGCATCTCCGCGCGCCTGATTGGGAATACCTCTTGGAGTTTTGGCAACGCGGCCAGCGCTTGTTGCTTCGCACTGCGCATGGGATCACAACTGTAGTGTATATCCACTAGCCAAGGGCTTACACTCGTCCAATGTTTGGCTCAACGCAAGCACTTTTTGAGGGATAAGCTGGGTGTAGCGTACACACTCTTTGAGGGATACGCTGGGTGTGGAGATGAAAAGTGGATGAGTGTCAGCCCCTGCCTTCAATGCACGCTCGATAATGCCCGGCGGATACGGGCGGTTGGTCTCCGGGTTGACGCACTTCTCGACCAGCACGGTGATGACATCGCGGAGGATGGCGTCATAGTGGTCTTTGCGCTCAAGCTCCGACACTTGCAGCTCGCCGCTCGGAGACCAGGGCCGCCACCCACGCTCTTCACACTATGAGGTAGCGGTCAGGGGACGAGTGCAAGACGGCGGCAGCGGCAGTGGCGTGGGTCAAGTGTACCAGTGTACTCTCACACACTTGCTGCATCCTCCTCCCTGGCCTGGCCACTTGTTCCGTGACTGCAACGCCCTGACAGTTTGCTCATAGTGTACCAGTGTACCCGATCACACTCGCCGCATCTTCTTCCCACCGCGGCAGTGGTGTGTAGGTGCACTTTGAGCATACAGTCAGCAGAGTGTGGGTGAGTGGTACGCCCCTACCTCGAGGATGAGGGTGCAGACAGTTTTCTCATCCGTGGTACCGAACACCTTCTCAACGTCCTCCAACTTTGCCAGGACGCCCTTTCCGACGTTGGCGAATATCTGCGTGGTCTGGCACACGTTGTCCATGTCCTTCTCGCTGTGTACACCGGCGAATGGCGTGAGCGGGAGGCGTGAGTGGTGAATGATAGTGGATGAGTGGTAGGCGGCGTGAATGGTGGAGGCGTGAGTGGTGGGAGGTCTGAGTGGTGAATGAGTGGTGTGAGGCGTGAGTGGGAAGCGTGAGTGGTGGGGGGCTCGTGTGGCAGGTGAAGAGAGGAGTGATGGAGTGGTGGGTGGTAAGAAGCGTTGAGTAGCGGAGAGGAGCGATAAGCGAGGAGCAGTGCACGGGTGGCGGGGAACACGGGGCAACTGTCCGGCGTACAGTGTACAGCGTACGGGGAAAACAGTGCGAGCGGAATGCATTGCGGCCGTGGGGACGGAGGTGGGAGATGGGAGTCGGGGAAAGAGAGGTGGGTGCCGGTGCTAAGATGCCGGTGCCATTGTGAAACGATATGTTGAGCACTTACAATTTGTTGCGCCACGCGAGGACGGTGTTTTTGTAGCACGCAATCTCGAAGCGGATGCCGTGCTTCTTGAGCCGCACCCAGGGGCTGACACTCGTCCACTTTCAGCTCAACGTAGGCACCTGGATTTTTGTGAGATGCGTCGGCGGTTTCATCGAGATACAGTGACGGAAACGGCGAAGGTTGAGCTGAGAGGTGGACTAGCGAAGGAAACCCCTGCCCGCACCACCGCAATGTTGGTCAGCTTCTTGATGCCCGTGGGCAGCGCCAGCTGCGCCTTCATAGGGCGCCCGCTCATCTCGACCGAGAGTTGGTTACTTTGGCAGCCGCCGACGTAGGAGAGGGAAAGAGGGAAGAATGGCAGGGCGTTGAGTCTGAAGGGTTGTCCCGGTGACGCACACAGTGAAATGTGGGGGTGTCGGGGATTGGGCGACGACGAGAGATGCTCCGAACGCTCGCTGTGTGGCGGCAGCGGTTGTGTGACGCAAGAGTGAGAGGCATCAGTGCGCCGCCGCTCTCACGTGGGCCTCGCGATTTTCGTGACTGGACATGGTCGGCCGGACTGAGGACTGCCGTACATCACACAGGTGCGCAGCGCAGTCTATGAAACGAGGCTTTGAAGTGTGGTCTTGCTCTTAATGTTGGTGAGGCTTGTCTTGGTGAGGATGTCATGAAACGAGGCTTTGAAGTGTGGTGGATGACGTGGCGAGCATCGTCTGTCAGGCCATAACCCGCGGGGCACCGCAAGCGCGACTCCTTCATCGCCAACTACCAAACCATGCTCGCCAAGCGGGTCACATGCCGGCGCAACACGTACACGCCATCCGTCCAGGCTACCCTCCGCGGCAGGGGCTTCCACCAAGACACGACCACTTCTCAGCTCAACCCCAGCCGTTTTCATCACGGAAAACACCCAGTTCCCACACACAGTGCTTACGTTGAGCTGAATACGAGTAGTGGACGAGGGTAAGCCCGTGGCCACTTAAGGTTCAGGATTGGTGCTGTAGCGTCCAACCGGTAGTCGTTTTACTTAGCCGCTAGTTTCGAGACTGGTCTCGGGGATGGAGCACACTTCGAAATATCTTATCATTATTCTTGTTCACTCATAATGTTGTAATAAATTTTGCTGAATTGTTCAATCATAATGTTAGTAACTGTGATGAATTGATGAGTTGTTCACCCGTAACCCTTAATGTTATAACTTTGCTTCAAGTATGTATATTTCCCGTCCCCAATTTCCCATCGCATGTCTCTGTACATTTGAATACATCACTGGTCCTCCCACAACATCTGCTTGAACTCCGCATACTCGAGCTCGCCGCTGCCGTCCAAGTCCACCCTCTTGAACGATTCCTCCACGGAGGGATCGTCACACCACGGACAATGGGGGTTTACATCACCACACCACTGACAATGGAAATTTTGATGGAGCCCATGAGGTTGGGGGTGCTTCGTGCTCATGTACACTACGACCAAACGGTCAGGATGACCAGATTGAGTGGGGCTGTGTTACACCTTATGAGTTCGGCCCTGTATACCCAGGGCCGTTCATCCCATTTGCCCATACCCACACTCCGCTTATCTTGTTATGAGTTGGGGCCTTTATTGAGTGATATCGTATTGGGTCACATTACCAGATTCCCTGCCTCCAGGGAGCCATCCAGCAAAGCCTGTGACGCCCAGTCGTGGAGCGACTGCATGTACCCGTCGCCCAGGGGCTTACGTCCGTCCACTTTCCAGCCCAACGTAAGCACTTTCCGTGGGATACGTTGGGTGGTCAATAGGTTTAAGTGTCAAAAGTGGCTCAGGTTAAGTTGAGAAGTGGACGAGTGGAACACACGTCCACTGTTCAGGTCGACGTGAGCACGTTTTGTGGGACACGTTGGGTGGTCAGTAGGTTTCAGTGTAAAGGAGAGCTCAAGGAGTGTGGATGAGTGGAAGCCCGTGGAGTGTTAGCACCTGCCATCGCCCCCGACGTATGCCGGCGAAGAGGCGAACTGTTTGAGCTCGGCGATCGATATGGTTTTGGAGCCTACCGCCAGGGGCTTACAATCGTCCACTTCTAGCGCACCCTGAGCCATGTTGGTCACGTAAACCACCCAACAGCCAAACATACGCAACAAAAAGTTATCACGTCAGGCCAAAAAGTGGACGAGTGTGAGGGACTTCTACTTATCTACTCGGCCACTTTTTAGCTCAACCTTGGGCATATCTTACACTCAAACTACCCGATGTGTCCAACAAACGTGTTCACGCTACACCGATAAATGGACGAGTGACTAAAGTGGACGAGTGTACCCCCCTGCCATCATGATCGTGGTCCTTGAGCCACGCCGTCCACAGGTTATCCAGCGTCCGCGTGAACTCCTCGTCGTTCTTGAGTTGCATCTCCACCTGCGCCAAAGAAATGTTCCACTTGCAGTACGGGTGGTAACCCACGCGCAGGGCCACCACAGTGGACGTGTACCGAACGCATGAACAACACGGTATGATAATATGTATTCATTGAAATGAAATTAATGTTCAGAGAATGTGAGTCTGTTCGCTGATGGCGGAGGGGGTGGGTTAATGCTCATTTTGTGAGTGCCTTGGGGCTGGATGAACGTTAGTAGAAGCCCCGCCGACGTGGTCCCTCCCAAAGCTCTCGGGCACGTACATTGCAGGCACTGTCCCCGCGGGCAGGTCGTGCCCATCCTGTATGCCGCGCAGCACGCCGAGCGCGGTGTGCTCCACCGTGCTACTCCGCGCACACCCCGGCCCGCCTTCTTCCGTGAAGCAGGGGCTAACACTCGTCCACCTTTTAGCGCAACGTAAGCACTTTTGTTGAATGATTTTAGTGATGAATTCAGCTCAGATTCAGATGAGAAGTAGACGTGTGGAAGCTCCTGACACTCGTCCACTTTTTAGCTTAACCTAAGCACTTTTTGTGGGATTCATTGGGTGGTTTCAGTCACACAAACGGCTCAGGTTGAGCTGAGAATTAGACAAGTTTAAGCCCCTGCCGTGAAGTCTAACCCGAAGAAGGCGCCGAGCTTGAGCTTGCCGCCCTGAAGGTGTTCTGCCAGAATTGGCCCCAGACCCAGCGTGGCCAGGCCGGGCGGGTACACCGCGAAGTCCACCTCCGCCTTGTCCGAGGTGTAGCGGCGCAACTTGAAATTGAAAGCATAACTTGAAAGCAGTCTATCGTGATTAGTCTTTAGCGTTGAGTCTCATGGCACTGGATTGTACTGTGCGGTCCAATTACGTGTTTTTGCAAAGCGCCTGATGCGAATCGAATGCGGCGCTCTGGGGCGTGCGGCTCACATGACGCTTCATTGCAGGCGGTTTCAACATGGGTTTCATCGGTGCAATTTGCACCGCCTTACCGAGGTCCCAATACCGCGCACGACGTTGGGGATTTGCTCGAAGTTCTCCATAGGAAGTAGCACCTCGCAGCAGGGACATCCACAGTTCAGCTCAACGTAAGCACCTTTTGTGGGATACGCTGGGTGGTTGAAGGATTTCAGTGAAAGAAACGGCTCAGGTTGAGCTGAGCAATGTAGGAGCGGGTGGCCCACACCCTCGTCCACTTTTCGGCCCAACCTGAGCACTTTTTGTGGCATGCGGTGGGTGATTACACTGCTTCAGTGACCGAAAACGGCTCAGGATGAGCTGATAAGGGGACGAGTGGAAACCCCCACCTCCCAGCACTTGCGTAACACCGCGTTGTTGGCGTTGAGCAGGTCCAGATCCACATCGTAGGGGCGCAAGTTGAGATTGAAAGCTAAGTTTGTGAAGTGAACACAATCCTCCTCGTACAAAAGGCGACTAACTGTGCATTTGTCGAATTTGGGGAGATATATGGAGAGTTCAGACTCCATTCTTCACAATCTGAAAGCGGTTCTCATCATAATTCAGCATCAAGCACCGGACCCAAGTGCAGTCAATCTGTGGTGTCAACCTGAGGTCAACCCGGGGTCAACCCGGGGCCAGCTTGGGGTCAACCTGCACCGCCCTGCCAAGTCCGCATGTGAGTAGCTGAGTGTGCCGTCAGGGTTACGGGGCAGCTCCTTGTTCACAAACTTGGTCTTATACGCCCCGAGTGGGTCCACCACGGGTAATCCGCACGCGGCGCCCAGCAGCAGGGCCTTACACTCGTCCACCATTCAGCTCAAAATGATTTGTGGGAGATGCCATCCACTGTTCTTAGCTTAACGTACGCGCTGTTTGTGGGATACGCCGTCCACTTTTTTAGCTCATCTAGAGTTATATTTTGTGGCTTATGCTCAATAGCGTCGGTTTGTCGGCGACAAAATCGGCTCTGGTTGATTCGAAAAGTGGACGAGTGTAAGCATCCTGCCGAGCACGGCGGAGGAGCACATGTACATGTCAGACTTGTCGAACAGGTTGGAGTTGGCGTACGCCTTGAGCACGATGTAGGCCAGGGTGGTGTTGGACTTCAGCGCCAGCAGATTATCTGCCGCCGACTTGGAGGATCACAAGGGTTTAGGGTTTAGGGTTCAGGGTTTAGAGTTTAGGGTTATAGAGGCGCAAGGAAGCGAAGCACGAAAGCGGTTCATTGCATATCAGCTGCAAGCGCGGAAACAAAGCGTGGTCAACCTGGGGCCAACCTGCGCCACCCTACCACGTCACCCAGCTGCTTGGCCGACAGCAATGTGACCAGCTCATCCAGCTGCGTGGTGCAATCCGCGTCGGTTTCCTCCTCCTTGGTGAACATGCGGGGCACGCCCTGGACGCCGTGGGCGCGCGCGTACCACTCGAGCGCCATCATGGGGGCCTTGCCGCCGACCTCCTGCATGACGGCCCTCACTCGTTTGCCCACGAGGCGGCTCATCAGCTGCGACCCCTCCGAGCACGGGCTAACACGCGTCCACTTCTCGGCTCAATGTAATCATTTTTGTCGGGTACGTTGATTAGTTTTAGTGACCAAAACGGCTCAGGTTGAGCTGAGAAGTAGACGAGGGTAAGCCCCTGCCTCCAAGTAAAATGGGTTGCCCCTGAAGCGTACCCCCTTGCACTGCACCTTGTGCCGCTCGCAGCAAATACCGATGAATTTCATGACCGCCCCGACATCCAGGCGCCCGTACGCCAGCTCCTGGTAGCAGGGTCGTTGAGAACAAAGCACTCGAACCGATATCTAAGCATGACGTCAAGGGAAATGCTCATGCAGACGCGCGGAACCAGTTCATGGTCGGTTTCATGTGCTCAATGACCCTCCTGCCTGGTGGATCCAGCCGCGGCTCATGGCGTCATTGGCGGAGTCAAAGTCACCGTAATGTAGTGGAGCAAGTTGAAATTTAAAGCCCATTGGATGGCGGTTTTATCATATGTCAGCTTCAAGAGCTGATCCCTACGCGGTCAACCCGTGGTCAACCTCGGATCAATCCAGGGTCAGTCAACCTGGGATCAACCCAGGCTGACACGGGGTCAACCTGGGTTCAGCCTGGGTTCAACCCGACGTCAACCTGGGGGCAACCCGGGGTCAAGCAGCACCGCCTTACCGTGGAGCCAGTACTGGGGCAGCGTGGTGGAGGCGAAATAAATGTCACCCATGGTGGCCAGTGACTTGGCAACGCCCGCCGCGTCATTTAGGTGATTCAGCGCATCTGCCCACAGGTGCGTCCACCCCTCCGCTCAGGGCCGCACCATAAATGTGTACGAGTCTCTCAAATTGCACGTTGAGGTTCCTGCCAACAAGTGGTACCTTTGGTACGCTTCCACAAC
>Ga0307488_10003948_pt1 | contig 12350 bp, 12 predicted proteins | sample SB02metaG_FD_202248 | JGI IMG/M metagenome (GOLD analysis project Ga0307488, IMG submission 202248) | Sea-ice brine microbial communities from Beaufort Sea near Barrow, Alaska, United States - SB 0.2 | ecosystem: Environmental > Aquatic > Marine > Coastal | place: USA: Alaska | collected...
CCCAATACATAAATATAGAAAACCTTTATATATAAATAAAATTTCACTCTTAAATATTAATTCGCCTATTTCACTTTGCTGTTTATAAAAAGTTAGTGGATTTATTTTTCCAGATAACATTAATAAAAGAACTAGTACATAAATGCCGCCCATGATTAGAGAACCTACTTTTATTATTTTAATTATTCTGAGAATATCTGAAATATCTTTTATGGCTATCTTAAAAAATAATAGAATATAGGCGAAAATAAGAGGTTTTAGATCCTCTAAAATTAATTCAGATTTAGCGCCATTTGACCAACCAATAAATGAAGCCAGTAATAACATACATGAGAAAAGTACTAAAATAACAAATACGTTTTTATCTATAGTGTTATTAATTAAACTATAAACAAAAGCAAGAATAATAGCGAAAGAGTAAAGTACCATTCTAAAAGTTCCTGGACCAATTTCTAAATAATGACCACTACCACCGACAACCAATTCAAAAAAAATTAACGTAAATAGTAATTTAAAAAAAGATGATTGTTTAAATTTTAACATAAATTTAGAAATAAGCATTTCTTATTAAAACAAGTGTTTTAGACTAAGTTTATAATATCTTTTGTTATTATATTTGTACTGCTTAAAAACCCTACATAAAAGCCTGATCTTAAATACAATTATACTGAAAATACCATCATTTTTGACAAAGTGAATCTCGGCTAATAACATCTGCTTATATCTGCTTAAAGACACATTCTCTTCAAAAATACCAAATATTGATAAATCTTGAAAAATAGTGCAGTTCATCAAAAATATATTTTTATAATCCTTAAATATTCTTCTAAAATACCAATGATCTAGCATATCTAATGAATAATCATTACTAAAGCCGCCGATTTCAACAATATAACTCGTTCTTAGAATTGTACCTGAATTAATACCACTTACTGGAGTATTTATTACATCACTTTTAATTTCTGTAGGCTTACAAATGCCTCCAAGATACATTTTTGAGGGAGAAATTAATTTATTATCCGTGAAATTTTTCACTTTCGGTATTAAAGAGACTGTGTCAACCGAGAGGTTTTTAAAATCTAAATTATAAATCGTATCTATATATTCTTTTGTAAAAATAGTATCTTGATCTAATAACAATAACCATTGATAATTATTCTCATTAGCCTGATTTAAGGCATAGTTATATGCAAAATTTAAACCTGGATTACTTGAATCATGGTGATATTCAACTTTGAACTTCCCATAAATAAAAGAACTTTCGTTATATTGTTTTTTAGGACTGTTATCAAAAACTAAAACATCAACACTTACTGACAAATAATTATTAAGTGTTGCTATAGTTTTTGATTCCTCCAAAGAATTTTTGTAAAGAACAATAATAAATAATATTTTATTTAATACCATATCAATTTATCATTCTTTTCAACCAATTAGAAATTGAATATTTTGATCTTATTTCATCTGAAACGAAAAAATAATCCGATTCAAAGAAACTAATGTCAAAAAAAGGGTTTTCACGATTTATAACTAGTATATTGTTTGGATGATAAAAATCATAATTAATAATATCTGTGTTTGTTGTGATAATTTTCCTTCTCATTCCTAACAACTCTATAGTCCTCATTGTTAAACCACTTTGTAAAGGGTGCGCAATATCTAAAACAGACTTTGCTATCATCATATTATTAAAATTATCACTTGATTCTATTGGTTTAAAAATTAAATATTTTTTAAACCCTTTTAATTTAAAACCCATTAAACTTTGATATAAATAGTTAAAATAACCAGTATATAGATTTATCTTATGTGTAATGTTATTCTGATCTAAATATTTTACAAGTTTTTTTATTAAAACCAATCGATCTGAATGATACCAACCTAAATGGTAAATATCAAAAACAAAGTTAGTATTACTATTTTTATTATCATAAACATCCCTAAAAAATAAAGGATTGAAAATTAATGAGTTATTTGAAAGACAGTCTAACGTGTCAAATGAATAAACCTTATCAAACAAATATATCTTAGTTTTGATTTGGTCGATTCTATTTATAGAATCCCATAGATAAAGTATAAATTTTGCTTCTGGGCTTTTATCTTTAAGATTATTTATATCCAAAATTGAAAGGTTTTCACATTTAATAATGAAAACATAATCATAATTATCACCTGATTTTCTTATAATACTATTGGTATGTAAAGAGTTGATATCATTTATCTTTTTTTTGTTTTTAGTTCTTAAAAAAAATCTTTGTTTTAAATTTCTTGGAGGTACTTCCGAAAAATAATCAACAGTGTATCCAGTTTTTTCAAACTCATCTATTATCGATTTATCATAATCATAAAAACCAATACCAATGAATAAAACTTTTTTATTTTTCATTACTTAAACAATCCTTTAGCTTTCATTTCCGAAATAGATGTTTCGTATTTACTTTCTTGAACTTCTTGAGTGCTTACCCAATCAGAGAATTTCTTAATCCCTTTTACAAAATTATATTCAGGATTGAAATTTAATATTCTTTTTATTTTTGATAAATCCGCATAATTATGGCGAATATCTCCTAAACGATAATTTCCTGTAATTTTAATTTCTGTAGCAGTTCCATAATTCTTAATTAGTTCAGTGGCAACCATAATTACATTGGTTGCTTCACCAGTTCCTACGTTAAAAACTTCTTCATTTGCTGCAGAGCTTTCTAACCCCAAAATAGTAGCAGTAATAACATCATCAATATATACAAAATCTCTAGTCTCTTTTCCATCCTCAAAAATATTTATATTTTTTCCATTTTTTATTAATGTAGAAAATATAGAAAGTATCCCTGTATATGGGTTAGAGAGGGATTGTCCTGGACCATATACATTTTGATACCTAAACGCTACAGGAGCAATACCAATCGTAGGACATACAGTCATAATCATTTGCTCTTGATTTTGTTTAGTGATTCCATATACTGATGAGGGATGAATTTTAGATTTTTCGTCAGTTGCGACTAGTTTAAGTGGTTTGTTGAAATCTTTATATTTAACCTCAAAATCCCCATTAGACATAAATTTATCTGTTCTGTGATTAGGATATACAAAACTATTAACATCATCAGACCAATATTTACCTTCACCATATATAGAACGTGAAGAAGCAACAATAATTTTTTTAATTTGGTGGTCATTATTAGCTAGAAAATCTAACATTATCGCTGTACCTCCAATATTTACATTAGTATACTTTTCAATTTCATACATAGACTGACCGGTGCCTGTTTCTGCAGCTAAATGTATAATCGCATCCTGTCGATAAACAGCTTTTCTCCAATCTTCTCGCGAAGTTACAGAGCCCTTAATAAAATTCACTTTATTTCTAATTTTTAAAAATAAAAAAGAATTTTGTTCTGCATTTTCACCATGAATTTGCGGAGATAAAATATCTAAAACTGTAACATTATAACCTTTTTCTAATAGTTTGAGGCTCAAATTTGAACCTATAAAACCAGCTCCTCCAGTAATTAATATATTTTCCATTTATTTTTTTAATTTATAAAATTTCCACTTGGCTCTGTTTTCTTCCACTTATTGGAGTCAAAACAGTAGCGTTTAATTATTCTTGCTGGAGCCCCTACTACAACACAGTAATCTGGGATATTCTTTGTAACTACAGAGTTTGCTCCAACTACACAATTCCTACCTACACTCGCACCAATTACACAAACATTCTCTCCCAACCATGTTCCATCTCCAATTTCAACAGTTCCAATCTGTTTTATAGGTTGGTCCATAATAGGGGTAGTAACATCATAATATTCGTGTAAATTATCAGATATATAAACTTTATCTGCTGTCAATACTTTTTTTCCAATGATGATTTTATTTGTAGCAAAAATATGGTTAAAATTACCTAATCTAGTACCATCTCCTATTTCTAATAAACAAGTGTCAGTATCTGTATATGACATTGCCGCAAGCCATGTTTTGTACGCAACATATACTTTATTTCCCATACTGATATTTTCAGCTCCTTGAATAGATAGTGAGTTATTAATAAACGACTTAGCTCCTAATTTCTTAAATCTTCTTTTATTTAAAATATACCAAATCCGTCTATATAAACCCGTATAAATTCTGTTTTGAGAAATCATTTTAAATTATTTAAAAAAGCAGTAAATTTATTTTGCTTAAATTCTTGAAAAATACTATTTTTTTCAGTAGTAATAAAATTGTTTTTGGTTAATTTAATAATACTCTGATTGTTATCTATTAAATAAACATTTAAATCATCCAAAATATCTTCATGTGTCATATAATCTTTCACTTTTATAATAAAAACTTTAACTCCATTATGCAAAGCTTCATATACACTAGTTGACTGCACCGCTACAATAGATTTAGATAAAGATAAAACATCACTCATAGATATATTATTTGAAAGAACAGAAACATTACTGAATACTTTATAAGTTTCCTCTATAATTTTTAATTCACTAATTTGATTAGGGTGCAACTTTATACAAATTTGTCCCTTGTAACCAAATCTTAACAAATCATCAATCACCTTCATCAAGTCTTTGGTATAAATATTTGCAAAAATAAATGTTAAGTCATACTCTTTTCTATCCTTTACTTTCTTCATTGCAAAATAACTATTACCAAAAGGCACTATATTTTTAACCGGAAAATGTAAATTTTCTGTCCAGAAACTTGAAAATGTAAAAAAATGACTCGGAAATGTCGATAAGTTTTTAATTTTAAGGTTTTTAGGATATGAATAGGCTGGATGAACAAACCCGATAAATCCGTGTTGTAATTCTATAACCGGAACACCTAAGATATTAGCAGCTTCAAAAAGCCCTTTCTGAATACCATTTTGTACTATAAATATTGCTTTTGGCTTTGTTCTTTTAAAGAGTTTTAAATAATAATACTTTGAAATTTTATATTTTTTGATAATTTCTGATATCGATTTATTTAAGTTAATATCTATACTAAATTCATTCTTTAAAATTTTGGAAATTCTAAACTCTAAATCAATACTTTCTTTTTTTAATATTTGAGCTAGACTAATTTTACTGTTTTCAAAAATAATTCCAAAATTAAAAATAGAATTAAACTTATTATTTTTCTTATTCCTATTAAATGATTCAATAACTAAAGAATCTTTATGAATCTGCTCTAAAATATCATTTGAAATATGATCTACATTTTCTCTTTTTTCATTTTTATTTCTGGAAGCAATAAAACATATATATTTATATTTTCTATTTACTCTGAATTTAAAATTTAAAACTCCAAATATATTACTAAGAACATTTTTAAATCTGCTTACATAGTTAATTTTTGAGGGAATAGTTTGGATATTTGCGACATGATAATAAATCAAATAAAATACATCATGCCTTACAATATCCCAATATAGCATTCCTTCCGAATCTTTTTCTTCAAAGAAATTATTGTTTATTTCAATTCTCTGAATTTTTTTTGTAAACTGCACTATATCACTCATTTGAATTGTTAATATTAGTCATATGGTTTATCTTTTATTTCTAATAATTTTAAACAGGCTTAAAAAAATCAATCATAAACAAGGTATTGTAACTAATTTATTCTTTTCAAGTAGAAAAGGTAATCCAATAAAAAAGCACTAAATAACGAACTCAATTAAATTATATATTTTTATATTTTATTATTTTTGCTGGAATTCCGCCAACTATTGCATTATCCGGTACATCTTTGGTTACAACAGAATTTGCACCTATTATAGTATTGTTACCAACAGAGACTCCTGGAGAAATTAATACATTTGCCCCAATCCAAACACCATCATTGATAATAACGCTTCCTAATTTTGGCTTTATTTGATCAATAATATTAAAATCTGAGTCAACTTCTGAAGTCTGGGTCCAAATTTTAAAAAAAGGTCCAATGCTGCAATTTTTCCCAATTACGACTTGTTGTTCTAAAGAAACTTGAATAAGGGACAATCGACCAATATAACTATTCTCTGCTATTTGAATCCTCCCTTCTCCATACATTAAAATCCCTTCTCCATTAAAAATAAAAGATGGATGAATATTATATTTTTCTCTAAAATTATCGTAAACATTTGTTTGAGAAGCTTTATTTAAAGCATCAAATACCTTTACTAAAAATTTAATTAAATATTTTCTTACCAATTTTTTAATATTTATTATTTTCTATCATTCTTTTTATTTACGCTTTACATAACTTACTTCATCAATTAGAAATCGGCACGTGTTTGTTTGTTGCTAAATAAGTTATGTAAAGTCCACTTATTAAGTTTAGTCCGTTGGCTAGCAAAATACCATATGCAACACCTTCTATTTTATTTGCGTAAAATTGAACACCTAAATATGAAAGGCTAAATAGGAGTAATGAATATATCAGTTGATAAATCACCATATGTTTCCAACTTTTCAAACTCCAAAGTGCATTAACCCCAACTACACATCCTTTTAAAACTCCCGCAAATAAGAGGATTTGCATCGTAAATGTAGCTGAAACATAATTTGGGAAATACCTTGTAATTAATATTGGTATCAAATAATAACTAATAATAGCTAAAGGCACTTGTATAATAATTAACAACCCTGTAATTTTTTTTACATATTTCCAAATTTCAAGCTTATCATTATTTTTACCATAATTATAGGTCATTCTTGGATAAACATATCCAGCAACTGATATTGAGAATAAAGAAAACATAGATAATGCATAAAACCCAAAAGAATACAACCCTACGTCTGCCAAACTTGAAAAATTAAGCAGCCATAACTTATCTGCAGTAGATGAAAATGAATCCAGTAAAACAAGGCCAAAAATAGGTAAGCCTATTTTTGAAAGTTTTAAAAAAGCGTCTTTATTCCAAATTAAACTTACCTTTATTGGACGCCAAAAATGAAGTAATGTAACATAAATTGCAAGTACAAAAACTGCTTTAATTAACAGCCCATAAAAAGAATAATAAATAACTAAAATTAAACTTATCAAGTTTACAAATGCGTCAACAATTTGAATTACAGATAATTTTAAAAAAGAATTTTTTGATCTAAATGTAGACATCAAATAATTTTGATAATAGAACAATAGGATAACACATGTAATACTTAATATTCCATATTTCAATTTTGGATCATCTATGGGGATATAAAAAAAACACCCCAAACCTATAAATAAAATTATAATTGACGATACTACAGTAAATGTTTGTGCTGTACCTGCCATTGTTTTTGCTTTATCTACTTCCTCTTTACCATAAGCATAAGGTAATTCTATATTCAATCCATTGATTAAACCTCCCTGAAAAAAAACAGAATAAGTCAGTACTAAATTAATTGAAGCCCATAACCCTAAATCTTCAGGAGAAATATATTTTGCTAATACAAATCCAACAATCATTGTTGAAAATGCTTTAGCTATAGATCCTCCTGAATAAAGGATTGGAGTTTTATATTGCCTTAAGAGTTCATTTATTTTAATTCCTTTTTTTTTCAAAAAAATTTGAGTTTTATGTTTAAATAGTTAAACTATATGTTTTTTAATTATTATCGTCTGTACCATTCTTGGCAACAGTGTGTCTTAAATTCCATAAACCTTCTTTATCTTTAGCCCATAAATGAGGTGATCTAAACTTATCACATAATTCGTGAAAGTACTCTGGTTTCATTTCTATATATTTCATTATGTCATCAAAGTATCTATCTGGAAATTCGCCATCAAATCGCCTAACTAAAGCTTGACCTTCTTCACGAGTTAAATGTTTATTTCTTATTTCCTGTGATGCATCATAAGTAGCTCTTCCTATTCCAAATTTAATAAATGTTGTATAAAAATGTAAATCATCTATTTTGTCATCTATTCCACTATATTTACTAAATGTACCCTGGGTTCTGTGAGGTCTGGCTTTAAAACCCGTGTTTTCTACAGCATAGTAATAAACTTCTTGAGGCGTCCATTTTAAATAATAACCTAAGTAGTGTACTTCTATATTTGCTTTTTCTAAATCTTCAATTTTTGGTGGCAAAAATGACATTAAATCACTAAGCCTAACATCATATTTAGCCATTAATTCCTTGATTGAGATACCAGCTAAAAACACTTCATCTAAATTATCAAAACTAAAATAAGATTTATCTCTTAAAGAGCTGGTATTGTCTGCAATAGGATTTCCATATTCAGCTTCATTTTCACCATAAAACACTAAATTTATACCATGTTGAGCTGCAATTTTAGGTGCTAAATTTTTTTGCCCTAAAATAAATGTTTGAAAAGGGTGTAATAAGTTTTCAATTGATAATCTTGTTAGTAGTTTCATAACTTTACCGTTTCTATAAAACGATATATTATCAAATCCACTATCTAACCAATTTCTCCAATTTTTCAACCCGTAATCAGTATACAAAATTGGTGGCCATGTAACTGTTAATGGATTCATGTTATATTTATACTTTAATACATGTGCTTGATAAGCACTATCTTTACCTCCACTTCCTGGAACTAAACAGTCGTATGAACCATCATTTTTTCTATGCTTATCTAGAAGTTTTATTAACTCCTCTTCACGCATCCCCCAATCTATATTGTCTTTAATTTCTGCAGTTTTACATGCGTCACAAATTCCTTCATCATCGAAATTCATGGTTGTCTTTTTACTTTCTTTTGTATGTTTAAACTCTACAGCTGAAGTAGGCCTTTGATTAGACATTACGCATTTAGTGCAAAATGTTACTTCATTTGGTAAGCCATAATAAGCTTCTAATTGATTTTTCTCTGACATTATTATAATAGTTTATTAATTAAAGCCCAATTTTTATATATTGATATTCCTTTATCTGCACTTTTTTCTGGGTGGAACTGAGTTGCAAATATATTATTTTGTGTTATTGAGGAACAGAATTCGATACCATCATAATTTGTATTAGTTAAAATACACTTATCATTATTTGGCTGAACATAATATGAATGTATAAAATACATAAACTCATGATTTATTACATCTCTTAAAGGTGTTTCTTCCCAAGAATTTTTTAACTTATAAACTTGATTCCAAGTAATGTGTGGAACCTTTATTTTTCTGTCATCAAATTTTTCTGGAAACCTTTTTATTATTCCTGATATTAAATCTAAACCATTTCCGGAGCCAAACTCTTCACTCTTAGTAAAAAGTAATTGAAGACCAAGACAAATACCAAATAAAGGCGCTCCTGAACTTACTTTACTCTTTATAGCATCTATTAAATCAAGTTTACTTAAATTACTCATAGCTTCAATAAAGGCACCTACTCCAGGTAATATAAGAGCATCTGCAGCTAAAATATCTTCTTTATTAGAACTAACTAATACATTCATTCCAACAGTATCACAAGCTTGTCTTACGCTATAAAGATTACCTAATTGATAATCAATTATAACAACTTTTTTTTTGTTTTGTGTCATTATATTCTACATTCGATTTTATTTTCAACCAAAGTATTTTTTAAATCAGATATACTACAAGGTTTAAAAGTATGAAAATTTCTTTTTTGTTTTAAAAACTCTACATTACCCTCTTTAGAAGATACTTTTGATTCATTCTCTTTAATAAATTGATAGTGGAATAAAGAAGATAACATTACTGCATCTGCAGTATTCTCTTTTATTAAATCAACTACATGTTGTTTAGTACCCGCTCCACCATGAGCAATTACAGGAATACTTACTAAACTACTTATTTTTGAAATTAAATCTAAATCAAATCCTTGACCTGTCCCTTCATTATCTACGGATGTTATTACTATTTCTCCAGCTCCAAGTTCGTCAACTTTCTGAGCCCACTCAAAAACATCTATCCCTGTATATTCTCTACCATTGTCAGTATAAGCAAGATACTTGCCATTTTCTTCTTTTATTGCCTCAATGGCTACAACAATAGTTGAAGAACCAAACTTTCTTGAAGCAGTTCTAATTAATTCTGAGTCTTTTATCACTGCTGTATTTAAACAAACTTTATCAGCTCCAACTCTTAAAACTTCTTTAATATCAGAAATAGTTCTTATACCACCACCAACGGTAATTGGAATGAATTTTTGTTTTGCAGTTTCTGAGATGATATTGTGTAAACTATTGCGTTCATAAAGTGAGGCTACAACATCCATAAACATTAATTCATCAGCTCCATTTTCGTAATAGTATTTTGCAAAATCAGCCGGTTTACCAAGAACTCTAAGGCCTTCTAAATGTATTCCTTTTACTAAATTAGGCCCTTTGATATCTAGTCTAGGTATTATTCGAGTTGTTTTCATATAAATTTATTGTTAATGATAGTTTCTGCTACTAACCAGTCCAAATGATTGTCAATATCGATTGAATAAATTGGGTTTTTCATTAGATACTTTTTAATTTTTTTAAATTCACTTACTTGTTTACTTTTTAAAGATTTTATATTATAAACATACAAAGAACCATTAAAAGCATAAACTTTAGGAGCATCTTGTCTTCTTGTAATATTAGATTTTTTACTTTTCTCTAAATAGTTGTAAGTGTTTTCTTCAAAAATAGAAAAGTAAGGTGAATCGTGAGGTTCCTTTACGGAAACCATCATATCAAGATTCTCGTCCCATTGATTAAGCATGTTTTTTAGATCTACTTTTTTTCTAAATGGAGTTGTTGGCTGCAATAGCACCAACAAATCGAATAAAAAACCTTTAGATTCGTAATAATTTATTGCGTGTAAGATAACTTCATTAGTACTTGCAGTATCAGTTGATAAAGTATTTGGTCTTATAAACGGCACTTTATAGTTATTTTCAAGTGCTGATTCAATGATTTGATCACTATCGGTGCTCATACAAATATTTTCATCAGTAGTGAAATTACGTGCAAAATCTATAGCATGATTAATTAACGATTTTCCACCTAATTTTTTAATATTTTTACCAGGCAAACCTTTAGAACCTCCTCTTGCAGGTATTAGATAAAGTATTTTCATTAAAATTTAATATGTTTAATATCTCTTTGAGCTTTTTCATAGTCTTGATGCTTACCTATGTCTAACCAATAGCCTCTAATTGAATAATGTTTTATCTGCTTATCAGTTGAATCTATTACTAATTGCATTAAATCTGTCGCATTAAAAAATTTGTTTTTTGGAACCTTTTCTATAATTGATTTTTTTATTAAGTAAATACCCGCATTTGCATAATATGTATAACTTGGTTTTTCTTCAAAAGATATTACTTTTTTATCATCTACCTCAAAAATTGCATACGGTAAACTTACAGGATATGGAATTGAAGCAACCATAATATCAGCATCATTTTCTATAAAAGATTTATAAAAATCTTCGTAATCAATATCTGTTAATAAATCTGAATTCATCAACAAAATAGTATCATTTTGAAAAGATTTGATTAACGATAAGGAACCCGCTGTTCCCATAAATTCTTTTTCCTCAATTATTTCAAAATTTATGTTTTTATTATAATTAGAACAATAATCTTTAATTAAATTACCTAAGTAATTAACAGTGACTTTTTGATTTTTTATGCCAAATTTATTTAGACGGTCAAAATTATATGAGATAATTTCTTTATCTCCAACTTTTAATAAAGGCTTTGGTAAAGACTCTGTTAAAGGTCTTAATCTAGTACCTAAACCACCAGCCATTATTACAGCATCAATTGGTAGATAGGATTTTTGAAATTGAAAATTTATAATATCTACAAGAATATTACTTTTATTAACGACAGGTATAACCTTGTATTTATTATCTCTTAAGAAGATAATTTCATCTACAGAGTAATCTTCCCTGTTAATAAATTTAGGCTTTCTATGCATGAAACTAATTACTTTATCTTCAGTTAAAAAACCTTTTAATAAACCTCTTCTAATATCACCATCCGTGATACTTCCAATCAGTTTGTTTTCGCTGTTTACGACAAATAAAATATTATCTTCTAATTCACCAAGTTTTAACAAAGCATTTCTGATAGAATCTTTTTCAAAAATTATATGCTCTTTATAATCGCTCATTTTTTAAAATATTTATTATTTGTTTTGATGACCCTTTTTTAAAATAAATATTATCTTCTTCATAATTTCCAAGACTTAATATTTTAAGAGCATTTTCAATTATATCACTCTTTGTGAAAATTGCATTGAATGTATTATTACTTTGAGATCTCCCTTTTTGTCTTTCTCCAATATTTAACACATATTTACCAAAGGAAGCTGCTTCAATTATTCCACTTGAAGTATTACCTATTAAAAATCGGGAATAATACATAGCAGAGAAGTAATTTTCTTTCCCAAAATTTTCCACTAAACAAACTTTATTAATATTACTTTCTTTTAAACTC
>Ga0307488_10003952_pt1 | contig 12347 bp, 9 predicted proteins | sample SB02metaG_FD_202248 | JGI IMG/M metagenome (GOLD analysis project Ga0307488, IMG submission 202248) | Sea-ice brine microbial communities from Beaufort Sea near Barrow, Alaska, United States - SB 0.2 | ecosystem: Environmental > Aquatic > Marine > Coastal | place: USA: Alaska | collected 2017-05-06
ACACATCAATCACATCACCACGTACACGATAAGTAGCGCGGTGAAAATCTACGTCATTACGCTTGTACTGCAATTCTGCAAGACGCCTAACAAGGTCACGCTGGTCCCACTTATCACCGCGATTTAGGTGCAATACCATCTTATGGTACAACTCTGGGTCTCCCAAACCATAGATGGCAGAAACGGTGGCCACGATAATAGTATCGGGGCGTTCTAACAACGCTTTAGTGGCCGACAAGCGCATTTGTTCAATATGTTCGTTAACGGATGAATCTTTATCAATAAAGGTATCCGACGCTGGCATATAGGCTTCTGGCTGATAATAATCGTAATAGGATACAAAGTACTCTACCGAGTTATTAGGGAAAAACTCCTTAAACTCGCCATACAACTGAGCCGCTAAGGTTTTGTTATGGACCATAACAAGCGTAGGTCGCTGCACTTTGTTAATCACCTGAGCGATGGTATAGGTTTTACCCGAACCCGTTACCCCGAGAAGAGTTTGAGCAGCCAAGCCCGCGTCGATACCCTCTACCAACTCTTTGATAGCTGTGGGCTGATCACCTGCAGGCTCAAACTTCGACTTTAATTCAAATAGCGGATTCATTATTTACTTCATTTGGATTCATTATCTAGGGCCCGGCGTGATACCCTAACCAGCAAACCCAATAGTATAACGGAGTTATGCCAGTGACGTGGCCTCTTTCGCAACGAATACACTCTTTTAAGCCTTCTGCTACTGTGAGCATTAGTAACCTTGCATCACAAATGAAAGCTGACGGTGAGGACGTGATCAATCTAGCCGTAGGTGAGCCAGATTTTGATACCCCTAGCCATGTAATTGAAGCTGCAATTTCAGCCATGAAATCGGGCCAGACACGCTATACCCATGTAGCCGGTACCCTAGCACTACGCCAAGCAGTATGTGATAAGTACCAGCGAGAAAATCAATTAAGCTACCAATCCAACCAAGTGTTGGTTAGTAACGGTGCTAAGCAGAGTATCTACAACCTTACGGTTACAATATTAGAAGCAGGTGACCAAGTGATTATACCGGCACCCTATTGGGTGTCCTATTCCGCCATGGTGACTATGACCGGTGCAGAATGTGTCATTATTCCTTGCCCAGCGTCTCAAGCCTTTAAACTCAAAGCTGCGCAATTATCAAAAGCTATTACACCCGCTACTAAGCTGTTAATGCTCAATAGCCCTAGCAACCCTAGTGGGCAAGCCTATAGCCGCACCGAATTGATGGCTATTGGTGAAGTCCTGCGTTTGCACCCACACGTGATCATTTTAAGCGACGACATATACCAACACATCTACTGGGGCCAAGAACCTTTGGTTAACCTGCTGAATGTGTGTCCAGATCTAGCTAACCGGTGCGTGTTAGTCAATGGTGTCTCTAAAGCCTACGCGATGACTGGCTGGCGTATTGGCTATGCTGCTGGCCCAGAAGCCATCATTGCTGCCATGACCAATGTGCAGGTAGAGTCTAGCTCTTGTGCAAGCAGCATCAGCCAAGCTGCCGCCCTCGCAGCCTTAGAGGGCCCACAGGACTTGTTAGCGCCCATGGTCAGCGCGTATCAACACCGACAGAATTATGTTGTTGAGCAGCTTAATATGATGCCTGGGCTTAAGGTGTTACCTAGCCAAGGGACTTTCTATAGTTTTGTAGATTGTAGTGCGGCCATAGCTCAGTTGAGTTACCAAGATGATGTCAGCCTACTAGAAGGCATACTGGCAAGCACCAGTGTGGCGCTAGTGCCAGGCAGTGCTTTTGGCCTGCCCGGCCACTTTCGTCTTTCTTATGCCACAGACATGGCAGTTTTGCACCAAGCATGTGACCGGTTAAAGTACTTTTTTAACCGTTAGTCGTCTGCTGCATCTGCCATAACCGAGCATAGTGGCCACCTTGAGTGAGTAACTCTTGATGACTGCCCTGCTCCACTAGCTTGCCATCATCAATTACCAAAATTCGATCTGCATCCACAATAGTGGACAATCTATGGGCAATAACTATAGTCGTTTTGTTAGTGGATATGTCTGCCAAGGCTTTGAGAATGCTACGTTCAGATTCTGAATCTAGGGCAGAAGTCGCTTCATCAAATAGCAATATAGACGGGTTCTTAAGTAGCACTCTAGCGATAGCGATACGTTGCTTTTCGCCACCAGATACCTTTAAACCCCGTTCACCAACAACAGTTTCTACACCGTCTGGAATCGACTCAACAAAAGTTCGTAACGAAGCCATGTCGATGGCTTGCCAAATGGCTTCGTCAGTGGCGTCCGTACAACCATAAGCCACGTTGTTCCAGATGGTGTCGTTAAATAGTACGGTGTCTTGAGGCACTACCCCAATGGATTCCCTTAAACTGAGCTGCTGTACATCACGTAAGTCTTGGCCATCAATACGAATGGCTCCAGCATTAATGTCGTAAAAACGGAATAGCAGGCGTCCAATAGTAGATTTGCCAGAACCACTGGGGCCTACAATCGCTACTTTTTCACCAGGAGCTACGCTAAAACTAAGTTTTTTTAGAATTTGGCGTTGATTTTGGTAACTAAAATCAACCTGCTCAAACTCTATAGCTGCAGCCTGAACTTTTATGGTCGGCGCATCGGCTTTATCTTGCACCGTGGACTGGCGTTTCAATAAACCAAACATATTCTCTATATCAGACAGTGCTCGGCGTATCTCACGGTAAATAAAACCCAAAGCATTCAGTGGCACAAACAGCTGCAATAAATACAGGTTCACCATCACCAAATCACCAATAGTCATGGTTTCTTCGGCAACTCCTTTAGCCGCCAGATACATTAAAGCAGTGACACCTAGCCCAATAATTAACGCTTGCCCAGAGTTAAGTAGCGCTAGGGATAAACGGTTATCTACTCGTGCTTGTTCCCAAGCTTGTAAATTAACATTGTATTGTTTGGCTTCAAACGCCTCGTTATTAAAATACTTTACCGTTTCGTAGTTCAACAAACTATCTACCGCACGGGTGCTGGACTTACTGTCTAAACGATTAGCCTCTTTTACAAAACGAGTACGCCATTCTGTCGTCTTAATACTAAACACCACATAGACCGCTACGCAGATTAAAGTTACAGCAGAAAACCAAACATCGAAGGCAAACAACAAGATGAGCATAACGCCAATTAGCTCAAGAATGGTGGGTAAAATGTTAAACACCATGAAACGCATCATAAAATTGATGCCATTAGTGCCGCGGTCTATGTCTCGGGAGATGCCACCCGTTTGGCGACTAAGATGAAAATCAAGTTCAAGCTGGTGCAAGTGAGCGAATACTTCTAAGCCCACTTTACGCATAGCGCTTTCGGTCACTCGGCTAAATACTGCATCACGCAGTTCGCCTAAAAATACTGCCCCAAAGCGCAAGCCTCCATATAGAAGTACAAAACCTAAGGGAATAACTAATAGCTGTTCTGGACTGCCCCCATCAAAGGCATCCACAATATGCTTGAATGTCCAAGGAATGACGAATGCCACGCCTTTTGCGGTGACTAACAAGGCCATAGCAATGATCACCCTTGCCTTATGTATCATAAGATAGGGCCACAAAGACTTTAAAAGAGCTATCAATTCAAGCTCTTTTAATTCCTTAATTTTATGCTGGCCGTAGCCTTGTTGGTCGCTGCTTTTCAAGAGTCGAGATGCAAAATAGCTTCAATTTCTACCTGTGAACCTTTGGGTAAAGCGTTAACACCAACAGCCGCGCGGGCTGGATACGGCTGATCGAAGTAAGTCGCCATAATCAAGTTAATGGTGGGGAAATTAGCAAGGTCAGTCATAGAAATATTCAATTTAACGGCGTCCGCCAAGGAACCACCACTGGCTTCAGCCACTGCCTTCAAATTTTCAAACACTTGCGTAGCTTGGGCTGCAAAGTCGTCACTCACCATCAACATAGTTTCTGGAACAAGTGGGATTTGCCCGGAAATATAGACTGTATTGCCTACCTTAACCGCTTGTGAATAAGTGCCAATGGCCGCTGGGGCTTTGCCTGTTGCTATAATGGTCTTTGCCATGGGATGTACACCTTGTATATTAAATGAGATAACGAGACGAATAATAGCAGGCCAAGACTTACAATGGCCATACTAGAGCATGTAAAAAACGACAAAAACAAAACGACTATAACTTATGGCCAGAGGGCCGCAAGTTCAGCGATAGAACCCAACACCAGATCAGCTTCAGGTTCTAATTCAGACCGAGTACTAGTACCCGTAAGCACTCCCACATTAAAACCCGCTGCAGCACTTTGGCCCATGTGTAAATCATGGGTATTGTCACCTACCACCATGACTTGTTCAGGCTTTAACCCCGTCTGCTGGCAAAATCCTAACACCATTCCTGGGCCAGGCTTACTGCCAAAACCAGAATCATAACCCACGGAATACTCAAACAAGTGTAAGCACCCAAAATTACCAAGAGTCGCTTTAATTCCTGCTTCACTATCCATCGTAGCCACACCAAGAACTAAACCTAAATCAGCTAGTTTTTTTAAACTGGATGTAAGGTCTTTAACCGCTACACTGTCACCATAATCAGATGCTGCAAACATGTCATTCAGCAATGTCTCCACCTGATCAACAGGCTTATGTGCTAATGGTGCCCATATCAGACTTAGATCTCGATTATTACCCGCTGCAAGAATGGAACCACCTAGCACTCGATTTTCTTCCGTGTCATAGCCTGTAGCTTGTAACATAGCCAACGCCACGCTTTCGTCTCCATCAGCCACGGCAACCACTGCAGCAAGCGCTCTTGGCACCCAAGTAGCGTGGAAATCTAATAAAGTACCGTCTTTATCAAACACGATACCTTTGATTTTATCACCATCAAATGGTCGTTTTTCAGTACTCAAGAGGGCTTAACCTCTACATTACTGTCCTCAGCATCGTCTTTGTCAGCAGGCTTCGGTTCACTAAAGCCACGCCAGCGACTCGTTCTAAGCTCACCCTCACGATTAAGTACGGGGTATGCAATGGCCGTAAAGTGAGAATGAAGGCGCTTAATATCTCGCATTAAATCAGTAAACAAAGCGTGGGCCACAGGGCTCGCTTTCTCTGCCTGCATGGTGCGATATTGCTGCCCGTCTAAATACTTTTGATGGTTGGTATTAAATTCATGTTTGGCTTGAATAAGACCCCGAGCACTGCTCACGTCTTCGCTCATCATGACTTGAAATGACATAGGCATCACCTTAAAGATGGCCTTCATGCTGGCATCTAGCGCCTCATTTTCGTAGTCAGTAAAGTCAATGTGTAAGTTGTTTTTCTTCTTCAGTAGCAAGGTCATACTGCGTTCTAATGTATCCCCTGCATGTTCTATATTGGTTATAAACAATAATAAATCTTGGCAGCGATGACGCTCATCTTCAGTTAAATCCTGACCACCTAATTCCAACAAGTAGGCATTAATTTGTTGGTGAAAGTCGTCAATAATATCGTCACTTTGATGGATTTTTTTCTCTAGGGCATCATAACGTTCAGTCATCCCTAAGTGCACTTCACGCAACATATCTTCTAACAGTTCACCCATAGTTAGAGTGTCTCGCACTACGTTAGCCAGAGCAGCAGACGGCGCCGTATCTTGTACATTTTTAAGGTACTTAGGGCTTGGCAAAGGCGCTAACGTTTCCCGTGGCAAGCGCGTATCGATCCAACCTGCCAACTTACTCACAATTAACATACCAAAAGCAGCTACAGTGACATTGAACAAACAGTGCATTAATACCAGTTGCCAAGCTGGGTCCATGCTTACATAGTTAAGCCCAGTATGAACTTCGGCTACCCATGGTGAAAAAGCCATGGCACCTATAGAACGTAACAGTAGGTTACCTAAGGGGGCAACACGTTTGGCGTTGCTCGACTTACGGGACAAATACACCGGAATACCAGCACTACCAATATTCACGCCTAGGATGAGAAGCAAGCCTGATTCAACACCAATAACTTCTGCCCCCACTAGGCCTGCCAATAGCAGTACCATCACTAGGCTAGAATGTAATAAGAAGGTCAATAAAGCGGCAAAAACGATAGCCAACCAAGGCTCAGCAATAAGGCTTTGCAGCATTTCACTAAAGAGTTCAGAGCCTTGCAGCGGCACAGCTTGTTGTCGTAACAAACCTAACGCCAGAAGCATTAAACCTAAACCCATGACTGCTTCGCCAATACCGTGTTGGCGTTTATCTTTAGCGCGTAATTCCATAAATACGCCAATAGCCACTAATAAAGGGCTGAGCGCACTAAGATCGAAAGAAAGGGCGAGGGCAACTAGGGTGGTCCCCACATCAGCCCCTAATAACAGTGCTAATCCCGCTTCACCTTGAACCCCTAAGGAGGCAGCAAGCAAGGCTGACGCCGTGCTACTTTGAAGAATAAGAGTGAGCACTACGCCCAAACCTAAAGCAGACCATACTCCCTCAAAACGATCCCGAATGAAATACGCGAGACGGCCACCAAAGGCGCGTTTCATTCCCTGCTGCACACGCTTTAAGCCCCAGATAAGCAAGGCTACCCCGCCTGCTAAACCAATGAGCAGTTGGGTAATACTGGTGTCTGATACAGGGTCGATATGCGCCTCTTAATAACTAGAATATTGTCCTTGGCGGGGTTGCATTATGCGTGGTGAGAATGCCACACTGCAAACTACACTGTAGAGTAACACAAGAACTGAGTAATACTAAGAACGCGGACCATATAGTCATGAAAAATAAAGTTATTTTGCTCATTTTAGACGGGCTTGGCTATTCCTATGCACGCAAGCTCATGGGCAACTTAGAGGGTTGGGTCGATTCAGGAGAAGCCACCTTATGGAAAGGCCAATCGGTGCTGCCCTCGGTGTCAGGTCCTTGCTATGCAAGCATCCACACCGGGCTAACACCACAAGACCATGGAGTGACTAGCAACTACCATCAAGGCAAACTAGAAGATGCTGACATTTTTAGTGCCGTAAAAGCGGCAGGTGGAACCACCGCAGCCGTAGCCCATTCGTTCTTTTCAGATTATTTTCAAGCCAGCCCATTCGAACATCTACGAGACATGGAAGTGGACGATATTAACCGCCCTATTCAACATGCGCGGTTTTACACTATGGCGGGAGAAAACAAAGCTCAGCCTGCCACACCTTCAGACATCGATCTGTTTTGGCAAATGAGCTTACTTATTCAACGCCACCAACCAGATTACTTTTTATTCCATTCCAGCACCCTAGACAGTTTGGGGCATCACTACGGCTTCGATTCCATTGAAATAGATAAGAACTGTTACACCATCGATGCCGCCTTAGGCGATTTTATTCCCCGCTGGCAAGAACAAGGGTATGACGTGATCGTCACCGCAGATCATGGCCAAAGTGCACGTGGCCATCACGGCGGAACAGAAGACATCATGCGAGACATCCCTATTTATTACTTTGCCAACCCTAATAACCCCATTCAAGGCCCGGAAAAAGACCATGTCATTGCTCAAACAGCCCTTGCTCCCAGCATCCTACAACGCATGGGCATTGCTATACCTGAGTCTATGCAAACCAAACCAGTTTGGAACTAACACATGACAAGCCCCATCGCTGCAGACCATCATTTTGACTACATTGTAATCGGGGCAGGCTCTGCTGGCTGTGTATTAGCCAACCGCTTAAGTGCTGACTTAAATTGTGAAGTGCTGCTGCTAGAAGCTGGTCCGCGTGACCGCCACCCATTAATTCACATGCCTTCGGGCGTTGCGCTATTACTCAACCACAAAAAGCTCAACTGGCGTTATAGGTCCGCACCACAAGAAGCCATGAATGGGCGCCAAGTAACCATACCCAGAGGAAAAACCTTAGGCGGTTCCAGTGCAATTAACGCCATGGTGCATATACGCGGCCAACGCAAAGATTATGATGAATGGCGCGCCTTAGGTAATGTGGGCTGGGGTTATGACGACGTACTACCCTTTTTTCGCCAATCTGAAACAAACTTAGGTACGAATATTGACTCAGGTTATCATGGCAACCATGGCCCATTAACTATAAGTGACCAGTCTTACACCCACCCATTAAGCGACCAATTTATTGAATCTGCAGTAGCTACAGGCATGGTTCATAACCAAGATTTTAATGGCGAGCAACAAGCCGGTGCTGGACGTTACCAAGTCACCCAAAAAGAGGCCAGGAGATGCAGTGCAGCAATGGCTTATTTACACCCTATTGCAGGCCGTCCTAACCTAACAGTGATTACTGGGGCCCATGTAAAACGCATTATTATTAAAGATGGCAAAGCGTTGGGAGTGGGTTATCAGGTAGATAATCAAGTAAGTCATGCCTTTGCAAATAAAGAAGTGATTCTGAGCGCCGGCGCAATTGGCTCACCTCAATTACTCATGTTATCTGGCATAGGCCCTGCGGATGAATTAGCTAAGCATAAAATAAAAATGCATTTAGACTTACCAGGCGTAGGTAAAAACCTGCAGGATCACCTCAATATTTCCGTATTAGCCCGCACCACGGAAGCCAATAGCCTTTATGGCGTAGACAAAGGCATTGGCGCGTTAGCTACAGGCATACGATATTTTTGGAACAAGTCTGGCCCAGGTGGAACCAATGGCGCCGAAGGTGGTGCCTTTACTAGCTCAAGCTTCAGCCCCAAGCGACCCGACATTCAACTTCACTTTATACCTTTAATGATATTTCCCGAACCCGTGCCTGAGATAAAAGCGCACGGAGTCACCATTCATGCATGTAATTTACGGCCTACAGACGTAGGCGAAATAACCTTGGCCAGCGCCAACCCTAAACATGCACCGATCATTGATCAGCGTTTCTTGCAGACCCAAGGCAATATTGACCGTATGCGTGAAAGCATTTACATATGCCGAGAAATACTCGCCAGCGGGCCCTTTGCAGACGCTATAAGCAATGAATATTCACCAGGAAGTGAAGTACTTTCAGATGCCCAAATTTGCGATTTTATCAAAGCCACCGCAGAAACCGAGTACCATCCCGTGGGCACCTGTGCCATGGGTCAGGGTGAATTAGCCGTGGTAGACGCAGCACTAAGAGTGCACGGGATTAAGGGTTTGCGGGTAGCCGATGCATCCGTTATGCCTAAACTCATTAGTGGCAATACTAATGCAGCATGCATCATGATTGGGGAGAAAGCGGCAGCAATGATTATTGCTGATGCGAGCAGTTAACTCGACTTTACCCAAAAAATAACAGGTGATGCGTTCATTTAGAACCATCACCTGTTATAAAATAGAGGGCATGATAAAAACCCTCTAATCCTTTCCATTGCTATTAAATTATTTCGAAATAGCGATCCATTTCCCAATCCGAAACATGCTTTCGATACTCGCGCTCTTCCCACTCTCGAGAAGCCGCAAAATGATCTACAAAGGCATCACCAAATAACTCACGAGCGGCTGTTGATGCCTTAAGTCGCTGGGCCGCGTCCCACAAGGTGGTAGGTAGTTTCAAGTAATCTGGGTGTTCTTGGTCATATGAATTTCCTTTAACCTGTTCTTCTGGTTCCCATTCATTCATTATCCCATAGAGGCCTGACGCTAAAGCCGCTGCTAAAGTAAGGTATGGATTGCCATCCGCTGATCCTAGGCGATATTCAACTCGTTGTGATTTTTCACTACCAGGAATAACCCTCAATGCGGTGGTACGGTTTTCCACACCCCAAGTTGCATCAGTAGGCGCCCAAAATCCTGGAATAAGTCTCGTATAACTATTAATAGTTGGCGCAATCATACACAGAAACTCTGGCATTAAACGCTGCTGCCCTGCTAAGAAATGACGCTGTATTTTACTCATACAGTGTTGTTTATTTGGATCATAAAAAGCCGACCCTGATCCATCTCGGTTACGTAAAGATATATGGATATGTCCACTTTGGCCTGGACACTCGGTCGACCACTTTGCCATAAATGTCGCCATAAGGCCGTTACGCTGGGCCAACACTTTCATAAAGGTCTTAAACAACGCGCCTTTGTCTGCGGCATTCTCAGCGCTATCCACTGCGATAGCCGCCTCAAGTACGCCAGGCCCTGTTTCAGTGTGCAGCCCTTCAATTGGAAAGTCCATTTCCTCAGACATGTCCAATATCTGTTTGTATAGGTCCGCATGCACCGTGCTGCGGAGTACCGAGTAGCCAAACCAATCCGGCGTTAATGGTTTCAGGTTTTTGAAGCCTTTTTCGCGCACGCTTTCGGGTGTTTCTTCAAACATAAAAAATTCATATTCTAGGGCAGAAAAAGCATCAAAACCCATTTCCTCACCGCGCTTAATGACTCTTTTTAGAAGACTACGAGGACAAATTTCTTCACCTTTTTCTGTAAATTCACCAATAAAAAGCAACATATTCTCTTCAAAAGGAATATCCCTACAACTTTCAGGAATAAGCCTTACAGGCGCATCTGGATAACCTGTGTGCCACCCAGTAAAGGATATATTGTCATAGGGCTGATCTTTAGAATCCCAGCCAAGAACTACGCTACAGAAGGCAAACCCACTGTCGAGAGAAGAAATGAATTTTTCTTTACTCATGTATTTCCCACGCATCACTCCATCCATATCAAAAACACCAACTTTGACATGTGTAAGGTTGCGCTCATTAATAATGTTTATAGCGTCTTCTTTTGTCTTTACGTCTCTGGCTTTCATGTGAACACCCTTGCTATTTTATTTAATGTAAACTTACTTATTGTTGTATGCAGAAAAACTAGATCCTAGCGCCGCTCTCGGCCACACCATCTTATGTACATTATTGTTCTTACAATCTTCTTCTGTCAATATATTATCGTAATTATTTTTACAGTGCATTTATTTATGTTAATTATTTTACAGATATAGGGGTAAATAAAGACTTAAAGAAGTAATTTAACAGCGAAAAAACACTCATTCCAGCCTAGAAAACCTGTTCCTACCTTTACAGAAACACAATCTTCTTTAGCTGAATGAATCAAGCAGAGTTCGCAACACCTTCAGTCTTACGCGCCAAACTGTTCGGTAGTCACGGAGGCTTGGGCTCTATCACCATAACGCTCACCATGCACTGTGTGTTGGTTGATCAAGGCATTAAGCTGAGCCATCACTTCGGCATCTAGTTCTAGATTATTAGCACCTATGTTTTCTTCTAGGTGATGTAAATTGTGAGTACCGGGGATGGCAATAACATTGTCGCCTTGGGCGATCACCCAAGCCAAGGCGAGCTGTGCAGGTGTGCAACCTTGGCGCTGTGCTAACTTCACATACGCAGGTAATAACAACAGGTTAGCTGGGTAGTTCTCGGCATCAAAACGAGGAATGGTTAGGCGCAAGTCATGTTCTGCCAACCCCGAAGTATCATGTAGTTTGTTGGTTAAAAAACCCCGAGCTAAAGGGCTAAAGGCCACATATGCTGCACCAATTTCTTGGCTTGCTTTGAGCACTTCAATTTCGGCATTGCGCGTCCATAAAGAGTATTCTGACTGAATAGCACTAATAGGGTGTTCTGCATGAGCTTTATACAAGTCTGCCGCACCTATTTCTGACACCCCCACAGCACCAATTTTCCCCTCTCGCTGCAAATCAGCCAACGCACCAATACTATCCTCAATAGGCACTGTAAAGTCTCGCCGATGCAAATAATACAAATCAATATGTTCAGTTTGTAAACGCTTCAAGCTGGCTTCACAAGTGACCCGTATATGCTCTGGCCTACCATTAACACTGGGCTTGCTGTCCGGCTGTTGACCAAAACCACATTTACTGGCTAGAAAAAACTCGTTGCGCCTTTGGCTAATAAACTTACCGATCATAGATTCATTGTGGCCATAACCATACACTGCCGCTGTATCAAGCATGGTATAGCCTAGATCTAGGGCCTTACTCAAGAATTTTTCGCTATGCTCACTACTGCTTTTTTCGCCATAACCATGAGACAAACTCATGCAGCCAAGGCTAACCGCTGATACTGAGCGCCCGGCAAGTAAACGCGTGTCATCTGGCATGTGATTGATTCCTATATAAAAAAGCACTTCAAAAAATGTCTACTAGACACTAGTGTCCAGATTTAGCCATCATTTGTAAAGCTACTGAAGCGCTTTTATCAGCGTTGAAGGGACTTAGAACGGTGATGTAACATTAGCGAAAAATTAGGTGTCTCACCAGCAACACCAATCTTCATTAAGGCTTTAGATATCCGTCAACTTAGAACACCCTTCAATACGAAACACCCATCACATTAGTCTGAGCGATCACCCGGTCATCACCTAAAGTTTGTAATACAAACAATAAGTCGCGCCAACCTTCACAGTGGCTGGCTCTAAACTTTAACAAGTCTGTCGCA
>Ga0307488_10003954_pt1 | contig 12345 bp, 12 predicted proteins | sample SB02metaG_FD_202248 | JGI IMG/M metagenome (GOLD analysis project Ga0307488, IMG submission 202248) | Sea-ice brine microbial communities from Beaufort Sea near Barrow, Alaska, United States - SB 0.2 | ecosystem: Environmental > Aquatic > Marine > Coastal | place: USA: Alaska | collected...
TAGCTTCCATCGCAGGCTTTACTAATTTACTACTACCGCCTGAAGGCATCATTGATTTAAGAGGAGCTAATACAGCACCAACACTTTTCATTGGTGCTAATACATAATCTTTAATAGACTTTACTACATTACCTATAGCTTTAAATGGTTTAGCAAGCGTACCTAATATTTTACCAAGCTTACCAAAGAAACCAAGCTTACCAAACTGACCAGTTGCAGTTCTAAACGACTTAAGACCATTAAAACCAGCAGAAAACGCAGATTTCATATTCTTTAAGCCATTAGTAACTACCTTAAATACATTACCAATTGATTTACTAAGGCCACCCGTGTTTGCAACAAAACCAGCTTTAAATGACTTAAAGAATCCACCTATAGCAGTAGTAAACGATTTAACAAATGGTATCTTATTAAGTAGTTTAAAAACTCCACCAAATAGTGTTTTCCATAGACCTAGAACTGACTTGACTATTGGAACAACAGCTTTGAGTATGCTTTTACCTAATACTTTAACAATCGTAACAAATGACTGAGTAATGCCAACTACTAAACCTGCAGTAAGACCAAGTAATATAGTAGGAATAGACAAAAGACTAGCAAAAGCACCTTCAGTGACACTATCAATCTTACCAAGATCTGCCGTGTTATCAGCAATATCACCTAGAAGACCAAGTAACTTTTCAGCTTGTGTATTAGCTTCTTTACGTTCTTCAGCTTTAAGACCAGAATCACCATTAAGACTTTCTAATAGTTTATTAAACTCAGTAGTCTGATGCGATGTTAGTTCATTGCCTTTATGTGCTAGTACCGACGATAATTTACTGGCAGATTCAATAGATTCAGCAGAAGCAGCGTCGGCTTCTTTAGCTTTAACCATAGTATTAATGATTTCATCTAACTTACTAATTTCTTCTTCTTTACCGTTATCTTTAGCCATGAGTATCTACCTTTATGATTTCTTAGCGTATGCTTGTCCAGCAAAGAACGCAGCAACTATACCAGCAACAGCAACAAAATACGTTGGTGCCATACTACCTAGAGTTGCTTGTGCTTCGCTTAGACCAGCTAAACTTGCGAGTACTACAGCAAAAGGATATAGTAACATACCAATAAGAGAGAACCAAGCCATTTTACGCTGGGCATCTCTCATAGCATCAGCATCTTCGAGTTCTTTACGTTTAAACTCTAAGTGCATCGCTTCTTCTGCTTTAGATACTTTGCCATCTCCATTAGTATCAGCTGGATGTATTACTGTTTTTGCCTCTGTCATCGTCTTTGTTCCTTTTTAATCCTATCGTTTTCTTCTTTAATCCACTCTTGTAGAAGAGCAACGTATATCTCCCTCTCCCACGGCAGCATATTATCTAGCTCTGTTAAGCTATATTGATGATGCTGCATCATCGTAAAGTTAGTCTTATAATGGTTGACTAAACTATCATGAGAGAGGCCTACATAAAAAAACTTTGTAAACCTTTCAACTCAGTCTTGTTATTCTCACCACATGATGTACAATCATATTCTATATCAGCTTTCAATGCTGGCATATTCTCAAAGAATCCTTGTATCATAGCGAACTGAGTAGAATTCATTGACTCAAGAAAGCTTCTAATCTTAGTAGGACCTTCATCTTTTGCCAGATATACGCCATCTCCATCAAATATGTTTTCAATACAAGCTTGTATGATTTTAAACGCAGTTTCTACTGTTTCTTCACCATCTGCTTGTATTGTAGATACATCATCAAATGATGGGTAACGCATAGTAAGTCCAACGTCTTCAGTAATCATAATGATGTTACTGGACTCTGGTACAGTGACGTTAATATCACTAAAGTCTATAGTGTATTCATTCATAGTATCGCATGATTCACATTTGACTTTAAGGTCAATAGATTCACCAACTGACTTAGATCTAAGTTCTAGGAATATATGTTCTACGTCAAATACAGCTAGCTTATTAACATTGATATCGTCAAATACACATGACTTAATGATATCCTTTGTTGCTCGTACAATTTGCTTCTGATCGCTTGTTTCCATTGCCATCATTAATATCTTTTCTTCTTTAACAAGATAAGGTCTATATGTTACTCTTTGTCCTGTTGAAGGTATCACAGTCTCAAACCGTGAGCTGGATAATACTGGTAAAGCCATTCTATTCTCTCCTAATTATATACTAAATTATATTAAATACCGAGTGTAGTACCAACAACAGATGCTGTCGACTTAATAGTATCTATTATGTCTTCTGGTACATAGTTTTCGTAACTCAAAGTCACTGTCATCTTTTGAACTGTATTTTCACTATTGTTGTCTAAATTAATTGCGCTTATAGTGACTGGGAATGCACCCTCAAGTCGTACACTATAAATCGGAATGTTTTGTTGATTTAGTTGTTGTATGATTACATCAGTAACGAAATCTTTCTTATATCCTGCTCTATACTTTTCAACGTCAAAGATACCTGTTGCCCATGCATCAAACATCTTCTTCATATAGTAGTCATTAGTCAGTATGAACGTCATACTAATATCTTCATTAATGACAGAGTACGGAACTTTAATCGCTTGACGTTCAGCTGTATAATCTATTGTAGTAATCTGTCTTCCAGGGAGACTAACTGACTCACACAGTATCGATATATCTCTTGGATCAGGCAATAGATTACCAGGCTTTCCGCCACTTACAGCGTTCTTAGCAATGTCACCAACTAAACTACCAATGTCTTTATTGAGTAGTGACTTAACACTATTAGCAGTAGGAGGTGTAAAGAAGATTTGAAAGCGGTTTTGCATAGCAACGCCACCTTTCTTCGATATAGTTGCTTTTAAGTCATCTATACTATTCATGATGCGTATTGTTTCCTTGAGTATCTCCAAACAGATTCAGACTTAACGCCTTTGAACTGCTCAGTCGGTAAGAATATAGCGATAGGCCAATCAGCCATAGGTACGCGTACGATTTCAGACTTAACATGATCCATTAGGTAATGCTTAAAACATGGAGCAAATTCTTTATATTTTTTAGCACCTACAATAGTTGCGTATCGTAGTTTCTGTAATCTTGTAGTATCGTTCATAGCTTTAGGTGCTAAGTCCATCATCGCATCTAAGAACCTAGCACGTACACCAGGTGATAAGTAATGCAAATTCAGTCCATAGAAACCACCCTTAGCTGGTTCAACCATAATCGTTAAAGGGAATCTATCGTAGTATGGTAGAGTTGCTTTATGCTTAGGATCGTAGAAGTACATCATCATATCGCCAACACGTGGCTTTGTTGTCTTTTCTAATGCTGTATCTTTAAGCAATGAACGTCGATTAGGATCAGCCAACTTCTTAACGTTGCGCTTAAACCAGTTTTGAGCATCCTTAGTCCTAGGTGTTACGCCAGCTCTAAATGCTTGTGATTGTAGTGTATCAAAGAGTGAGTTCATATAGTTATTTATAACTTCCTTTCAGTTGTTTACCCATTTATTTATAAGGCTTCTTCTTAGGCATCTTCTTAGGAGACTCGTTAATCATTTTAACACCGATATTTTTCAACGTATGTTCTGTCCATATCTGAAACTTCCAACCACGTGACTTAGCATACTCTTGTGCATAGGTCCATTTAGACGTATTCTTTATATAAGCGCTTACTTCGTTGAGATACTTCTTCGTCTTACGCTTAGGATTCTTAGGCGGGATAGTCTGTTTCTGTGGTTTGATTTCAACTAGGATGATGTCACCATTAGATTGCTCAATCATCATATCGATAAAGTATCTATGCCACTTACCATCAGTGTTACACTTATATGGAACAACAACCTCTTCACTATTCCATCGTACTATAGCAGGATTAGCATCAAACCAACGCATTGCGTTACGTTCCCATAGTGATCTGTATTTGACCTTAGTGTAATCCCCAGCGTACTTCTTTTTGTTCTTAACAGTGTACTTTCCAGAGTATGTAGACTTCCAAGCCATATAAATAGTTCTATAGTTGTTAACGTTATTAAGTATTTATATAGGAAAAACATACATGTCTATTCTAACATTCCCTGAAACACTCAGGTCAAGAGTTTCCGAAGATGGATTCCCTCACATATCCTTTTCAATGGCAAGAAAGGGAGTACCTGAATTCACTCAGATTCACTTGTTCATCCCAGTGGGTATAGGATCTAATGACGGAATGAACTACGGATCAGCCGAATTAGGAATTGGTGGAGCTATTTCAAATGCTGCATCAGGTGGCGGTGACGTAGGAAGCGCTGACGTTATAGCTGCAACTACAAAAGCATTCAAAGCTGGTGGTTCGTCTATAGCTGCAGCTGCTGAAATAAAGAGTGGATTAATAGTTAATCCTTATACAGCGACTACATTCGAAGGCGTTAACATAAGACAATTCGAGTTTGCATTCAAATTAGTACCTACATCAGCTGGAGAGTCAGTAACAGCTCATGATATAGAGAACGCGTTTAGGAAGTACATGTATCCAAAAGATCTTGGTGCAGGATCGTTAGAGTATCCACCTACGTTTCGTATCAAATTCATGGCTGGTGGACAAATCAATAAGTATATGCCTAGAATCATAGATACATACCTTACTGGAATGGCTGTTAACTATAATGCGACAGGTAATTCCTTTCATGCAAATGACGGTAAGCTAGGAGCTGCACCAGTAGAGATAGATCTTACGTTATCATTCCAAGAAGTACGTGCAATTACAAGAGATGATCTATATGGACCTGGACTTGACTATATAGAAGGATATGAATCAGCCGGTCATGTTGTTGGCGATTCTCCAGATAGTCTTAATTCTAATAAAGAAACAAACGTATCTAATAGAGGACAGAATTAATGAGTTACTTTCGACAGTTTCCTAAGCTTCCATATGATTTCGATCGTAACGGTATTAAACAAAACGTAGTAGATATCTATAGAAGTGCAAGACCACTCAAAGCTTACCTTGATGATCTTAATGCGTATAGCTTCTATGAGATAAAGAATGGTGAACGACCTGATATAGTCTCACAACGCTTGTATGGTACTACGCAATACTATTGGACGTTCTTCGTTATTAATGACTTTCTTCATGACGGACTTGCGTCTTGGCCAATGAGTCAAGAGAAGCTTCACACGTATATGGCACAAGAATTCGAAGGTGTAGTTATTACAACGAATCCTGAAGTAGATGAGACAGGAGATCCAGGCGTTATTTCTTCTTATCCTAATAGCTTAGCAGGTAGATTCGAGCTAGGAGAGACTGTACAAGGAACGAACAGTAGTGCAACAGGAATTATAGTAAAGAAAAATCTAGATATGAATCAGTTAGTCTTGCAAACTGTTGTAGGATCATTCATAGGAGATTCAACACCCGGACCATCTAACGCAACAGAAACTATAACAGGAGTAAAATCTGCTGATAGTGTTAATACATATGATGTCTATAAGTATATAGATGCGCCACATGACTACTATAGGACAGACGATCTCGACAAAAGAGTACAAACAGTTGCAACATTCATTAATGGTGGAGAGCCAGCCGGAGAACTTTCATACCATACTAATAGAGAACATCTCTTCACAAGTAACGAAGCAAGATCAAAGATAAGAGTAATAGATCCAAAGTATATAAGCGACTTTGTAGACAAATATGAGGCTATAATAAACAATGTCTAATACAAATAGTAAACTATCTAATGGTTCAGACGCTATAGTACCATCATCTTATGAGTTAATGAGTGCATCTCTTACAGCTAGTAATGGAAAGGTATTCGATATAGTAGATCTAATAGGTACTATATCTATAGAAGAGTCTCTGTATAGTGGTAGCTTGCAAGGAGATGTATCTATATTAGACGCTGCACAAATGCTTGAAAAAGTGAAATGTGTGAGTGGGGAGGGACTAGAGATCGTACTGAAGAGAAGACTCAATGACGGTCAACAGGACAAATACTCGCACAAATTCAAGATAGCAGAGATACATAGTTACGCTAAACTCAGTCCAGGCACAGCGACGTATGTATTCAGAGTAGTCTCAGAGCATGCGTACATCAGTCAGTCTAAGACTATATCTAAGCCGTTTGCTAATACTACAGGTCAGTTAATAAAGAATATCTGTATAGACGAACTGTCTATAGATGAAAGCGATCTCTCTATTAATACAGCTACGAAAGAGACTATAGTAGGTGTATATCCACGTATGAGACCTATGAACCTTATTAATTGGTTAACACGGAAGTCATATGATAATGGTAGTCCTTTCTTCTTCTATGAGACATTAGGTCAAGGTATAGTGTTTGATTCGTATGAGAACATTGTTAATAAGAAGTATAAGGATGTAGATGGTAATGAGAAAGATTCTTACAGAGAGTATAAGTACGCGCCTAACATAACTACTATAGTAGGAAGTGAAGAGAACAATAAGATATTAGCTCGGAAGATATTAACTCTTAGCTCGGAGTTTAATATGAGTAGTTATATGAACCTAGCAGCTGGAGCCTATTCATCTACTCTACATACTATAGATATAGCTACTAAGTCTTATAAGAAACAGACCTATGCGTACAGTGATACTCAGATTAGATTGAATGCTAATGGTGTAGTACCAATTGGTAGTACGATTGAAGATAGACCTATAGAACAACATAGGGATTCGACTAACTTTTATATCAGTCTAAACACTTCGGCTGTATCAGGGGGCTCTAGTTACCATGCACCGAGTGAGACTCAGATACTTTCAGCGAATGCTTATATACAGAATATGGATACCTTGGAATTAAACATTGAGATATTCGGAGACTTTAATCTTTGCGCGGGTATGACTATAGATGTTAACGTAGTAAAGTCTATGGAAGCAGGCGATAATAAACGTACCAAAGACCTATACCTTTCAGGTAAGTACATTGTTTCTTCTATAGTACATAGTTTTACTGATGAGTATCGTATGAAGTTACTCTTAAAGAAAGACTCATACATAGACAGTTTAGATAATATTAAATAGGATACACGCAATGATACTTTTAGTTCTGATAGAAACATACGTAAAAATTTTTTCCGCCGAAAATCCTGGCGCGAAAGGGAGTCTTAAATAATGAACAGAATGGATCAGTTTATAGGTGGTGGATTTACTTGGTTTACAGGAGAGATCGTTGACATTAATGATCCTTTACTTTCTAACAGAGTAAGAGTTATGCCTTTCGGCTACTATGATAATACTATACCTTCGGATAAACTTCCGTGGTCTACTGTTATGATGCCAAATACGTCCTCTTCCTTTAAGGGTTATGGCTCGAATCATGAGTTGATGGTTGGATCGTGGGTGGTAGGATTCTTTAGAGATGGACAGTCTGCACAGGATGCTATAGTGATGGGTTCAATTGCTTCCTCTACCAATAGTATTATCGACATTCCGGTAGAAGCACAGCTTAATCCTCCTACTAATAAAGTACATAAGACTGAAGCTGGTCATATGATAGAGATTGATAATACGCCGAGTGCAGAACGTATTAATATAAAGCATAAAGATGATCATACATTTAGTATGACTGGTGCTGAAATACAGATAAGACATAAGAGTGGAACGGTTATTAATATTAACGAAGAAGGAACAGTCCTTATAGATGCAGTTAATGATATAGTAAATATTGATGGTAACACAACTATAACTGGTACTCTTACTGTATCGGATGCTACTAGTTTGCAATCTACATTAGCTGTTACGTCTGCTCAAACTAATAATTCTACTATAGTTGCAAGTGGCGAAGTAACTGGTAACGGTATTAAGCTAAGCGATCATAAACACGAAGGATCTCCTACTGCATCAAGTGGTCCTAAATCAGATACAGGTAAACCGGTTTGACTTTAAATCGACTGATAACGGAGTATAAATAGTTATATGTCTACTAATAATCTATCAGATAAATCATCTCAGATCAACGAACCTAGCGGGGTTCTTGGAGATCTGAAAAGAATTCAGTCAGCGTCGAGGCTTAAACCTTGGACTGACTTAGATCTTAACTTAACTCTTCATCCAATACGTAATGATATTATTCCGTTAAAAGATGATAGGGCTATCAAGTATGCAGTACGTAATCTACTGTTAACTAACTTTTATGAGAGACCATTCAATCTTGGTCTTGGCGCTAATCTAAGAGGTTTACTCTTTGAACCAGCAGATGAGATTACTAAACAAGCATTAAGAGAAAATATAGCAAGAACAATAGTAGATGGCGAGCAAAGAGTCCAACTTTTGTTTATTGATATTGTTGATGATGCAGATACTAATTCATATAGGATTCTAGTTAAATTTAGAATCAAAGAATACGATTCTAACGAAACTGTTGATATCGTATTAAAACGTTTAAGGTAAGAAACTATGGCAACTAATTTAAATGTAACCGAACTTGATTTTGATCAAATCAAAAAGAATCTAACTAACTATCTAAAGACTCAAACTGCTTTTAATAGTCATGATTTTGAAGGATCCGGTTTGTCTGCACTCTTAGACGTATTAGCTTATAATACGCACTACAATGCTATGACCGCTCACTTTGCTTTAAATGAAGCATTCTTAGATTCAGCTCAGATCCGTGGTAACATTGTTACTCGTGCAAAACTATTAGGTTATATACCTCGTTCTGTATTAGCTCCACGATCTACTATCAATATTACAGTTGACGTATCTGGAGAAGCTGGTACTCTTCCATCTACATTAACTTTACCACGTGGTACTAAACTTACTACTCAAGTTGATGGCAGGAATTACAGATACGTAGTACTTAACGAACAATCAGCTGTTATTTCTGCTGATAGTGGTAGTTTTGTATTTAGTAATGTAATTATTGTTGAAGGTACACGTAAGAAATTACTATATAGAGTTGATAACGATATTGAAAATCAGAAGTTTCAAATATCAGATGACGATGCCGATACATCTACACTTAGAGTACTTGTTCAGGCAAACGAACAATCTAGTTCTTATGATAACTATACACAATTTGAATCTTTACTTAACGTTAACTCAGCTAGTAGAGTATTTTATCTCCAAGAAAATTCAAATGAATACTTTGAAACATATTTTGGCGATGGTGTAACTGGTAAAAAACCTCTTAACAATAACATCGTAACTCTTGACTATATATTTACTAATGGCGAAGACTCAAACGGTGCTAGCTCGTTTACAATGGTAGATAATATTGGCGGATATGCAAATATTAGTATTACTACATTAGCTAAAGCTGCTGGTGGTTCTGTAAAAGAAACAAACGAATCAATTAGATTTAACGCGCCATTAACCTTTACTTCTCAGAACAGAGCAGTAACTTCAGACGATTATAGAGCAATTATACAAAAAGAATTTACAAATATTAATTCTATATCTACTTGGGGTGGCGAAGATAACAATCCACCAGATTATGGTGCAGTTTATATTTCTATTAAGCCATTAGTTAACGAAACATTAACTGCTAATGAAAAAACTGAGATAACTAATACAATTCTTAAAGGTAAGAGTGTAGTATCTATTACTCCAGTTATAGTTGATCCTAACTTTACTTACTTAGAATTAGATGTTGCATTTAAATATAATCCAAACTTAACTGATAGATCATCTGTTGAATTAACTGCAGTTGTAAGAGACGCTATTTCTGATTATAACTTTAACGAACTTAATAAGTTTGATGGAGTATTCAGACATTCACAGTTACTTAAAGCTGTTGATAACGCTGATCCATCTATTCAGAATAGTAATGTAAGACCATACATGTTTATGAACATTACTCCTAATAAACTTGCTGCAGGATTAGATAATAACTTTACATTAGATTTTACAGCTCCGTTCTTTAATTCTGGTGCTTCTACTAACTTTATGATTTCATCTACTGTGTGGAAATTCGGCGGTGAAGAAGTATACTTTGGAGATATTCCAATTTCTGGATCTACTGACAGACAGGTTATGGTTTATAAGATTGTAAATTCAGTAAACGTAACAGTTATTAATGATGCAGGAATTATCGACGTAACAGCTGGAACGATTACATTAAATAACTTTGTTCCTGATAATGATTCAGTTGACGTTATTAGAATTACAGTTATTCCAGACTCATTAGATCTAGCGCCAAAGCGAGATCAGTTAATTGCAATTGATCCACTAAGAGTACAAATCACTCCAAGCATTGATACAATTTCGGTATCAGGTTCTTCGGGTACTATAGATTATACAACAACTTCAAGGCTGAGATAAGATGGCAGGAACTCATAATCCTAATAATACGCTTTTCTCGTCGGATATATCCTCACCTGGATATATCCAAGCTGTAGCTTCGGCAAAAGCAAAGACAAAAGAAAACTTAAGAACTGAAGAACTAATACCTGCTGAGATATTAGAAAATTCAGTAGGCTTGCAAACATTATTAGAAGCTTATTATACCTATATGAACTTGGAAGAGTTTATATATCAGGAAACAGAAACATACACTGATAATATATTAGATGGTAAAGCTGTATTTAGAGTTATAGATCCTAAAAACGAAAACGATCATTTCTTTACTGATGATTCTGGAGCTAACTCAGTACTTACGATAACTGATAGTGATGGTATCATTACGCAGTTTGCTATGACTGGTAGTAATGTTTTTATTACAAATGGTAATAACCTTCCAGGATCTCTTGCACAATCCACTTCAGCTATCGGTAAAACGTTTACTGTAATAGGATTAGAATCTCACAACACGAAAAAAGCTTCTTTAGTAACTCCAATTAAATATTGGGCTGGTCCAGGCGCTTCGTATGCTCTTAATACGATTGAAGAGTCAATGGATATTGATAAGACTTCAAATCAGTACTTAGAACTTATACAAAAAGAAATTGCTGCAGTTATTCCTCGTTCTATTCCAGTTAATAAACGAAATCTTTATAAGGCAATGACTGATTATTATAAGATTCGTGGATCTTCAGATTCAATTGAAGTATTTTTTAGACTTCTCTTTGATGACGAAGTTGAAGTTGAATATCCTTGGGACAGTACTCTTATTCCGTCTTCTGGTAATTGGGAAGTAAATCCTGATTTGCCAAAGGGTGGTATCTATTTAGATAAAAAGGGTTTCTTATCAGATACAATTAAAGTTCAGGATAGTTTAAGATATCAAAAATTCTCGTATCTTATACGTACAGGTCAAAATTTATCTTCATGGGATTACTTCTATGATAGATTAGTTCATCCTGCTGGTTTTAAATATTTTGCTGAAATTCTTATTCAGTTATTTGCTACTCGTAATGAGTTAGGTGATGATCAAAAGATTTCAAGAGCATTGAGATACGTTGGTGGACCTAAGCATAATCAGTTAACTGGCGAATCATTTAGTGGATATGGAAGAACTAATAGATTTACGTTTTCTTCTATGCCAGATTTGCAACCAGGTGTTATTGGAATTGAAGACATTCCATTAATTATTGAAATGTTTGCTTCACAGTATTTACCATTTACATATGTAGATATCCATAGGTCAGGAAGATTCTCATTAACAGTTCCACAAAGCGGAGCTGGTGCTAACACAGTTACTGCTGTTGAAATTGCAGATCCAGGGTTTGGTTATACAACAGCTCCGGTAATTGTAGTTAACGGTGTAGAACAATCTGGTCAGACAATAACACAAGCTGTTATAACGTGTACTATTGACGCTCTAGGTAAAATTAATGGAGCAACTATTACAAATGCTGGAGCTAATTACTCATCTGCCTTTGCTAATGTTGCAGGTAATCCAAACTTATCTAAGATCTCTAATATAAATGTTGTACCTAACACTACTAAAAAGTATTCAACGCCTCCAGGTATATTATTTGATGCCCCAACTTCAATTGATAGTTTTGGAGCTCCACTAGCAAGTAATATTACAGCTAGTGGTAAATATACATTACAACCAACTTCAGTTGATAGAATTGAAATTGGAAATATCGGAAGTGGATATACTAGTCAGCCAACTGTTGTTATATCAGGTGGTAATGGTAGTGGTGCAACTGCAATCGCGTTTATCGAAAATGGTTCAATATCTCATATTGAGATTGTTAATTCTGGTTCTGGATATACTGAAGTTCCTACAATTGCTATTGCTGGTAATGCAACTGCGATTGTACAATTAGTTCCAACAGAAATAGTATCTGCTGTTATTACAAATCCAGGGTATGGTTATGTTAGAGAACCTGCGGTCTATATAGCATCAAGAGCTAAGAATGAAAATAGAGTTAAAGAACAAAAAGTTACTCGCATATTAGAATTAAATCATACTAATGTTGATCCATATTCTATTAAAGTAACAAACCCAGTTCAAAGTTCTGCATCAGTACGAGGTAGACAATTATACAAT
>Ga0307488_10003955_pt1 | contig 12343 bp, 8 predicted proteins | sample SB02metaG_FD_202248 | JGI IMG/M metagenome (GOLD analysis project Ga0307488, IMG submission 202248) | Sea-ice brine microbial communities from Beaufort Sea near Barrow, Alaska, United States - SB 0.2 | ecosystem: Environmental > Aquatic > Marine > Coastal | place: USA: Alaska | collected 2017-05-06
AGTCCCAATTCTTTGGCGGCTTTGGAGATATTGCCTTCATGTTTTTCTACAGCTTTCTGAACCAATAATCTTTCTCCGTTTTGTAAATTAAGATCATTGTATTCCGGGTTGCTATTTACAGATGTAATAGGTAAAGTAGTTAAGTTGAAATCAGAAGATTTTATTTCTTGACCGTCAGACATAATTACCCCCCTTTCCAATGTATGTTGAATTTCCCGAACATTACCAGGCCAGTGATGAGACTGGAGTGCTTTAATAGCATTATCATTAATTCTTAAATGTGACTTCTGATATTTTTCCTTATAAGTATTTAAGTAATAAGCAACAAAATCGGCAACGTCTTCAGGTCTTTTTCTTAGTGGAGGAATTTCAATTTCAACAGTATTAATTCTGAACAAAAGATCTTGTCTAAATTTCCCTTCGGTTACCAGTTGATTTAATGGAGCATTAGTAGCAAACAGTAATCGAGCATTAAAGGGGCGTTCGATGCCTTCTCCAAGTCGTGATACTTTTCTGTCTTGAAGCACAGTTAATAATTTAGATTGCAAATTATATGGTAAATTTCCAATTTCATCAAGAAATAAAGTACCGTCTTCTGCCATTTCAAACCTTCCCGGTTTGTCTTCTCCTGCATCTGTAAAAGCACCTTTTTTATGTCCAAAAAGTTCACTTTCAAACAAATTTTCAGAAAGGGATCCAAGATCTACATGAATGAAAGGTCCATTCTTTTGATTTGATTGTTTATGAATTTCTCTAGCTAAATGTTGTTTTCCTGTTCCATTTTCTCCTAATATAAGAATAGAGGCATCTGTAGGACTCACCTTTTTTATAACCTCCATGACCTGCTTCATGGCAATCGATTTTCCAATGATTGGTCCAAATTTTTGATCAATGTTTTTTACTAAGGCTTCATTGGAAGATTTTAGAATTGATATTTTATGGTTCGATTTACTCAATTCCAGTCCGGCATGAATAGTAGCCAAAAATTTTTCGTTGGACCATGGTTTCAAAATAAAATCAAAGGCACCTTTTTTAATGGCTTCAACGGCTAATGCAACTTCACCATATGCAGTCATTAAAACGACAATCATTTTCGGATTAATATCCAATACATGCTTTAACCAGTACATTCCTTCCTTTCCATCATTAAAACCTATCCTGTAATTCATGTCTAATACAACAATGTCAATAGCTTCTATTGACAGGAGCTGATTGATTTCTCTAGGATTGGTACGGGTAATAATATTTGTATACTGCTTTTTCAATAAGAGCTTGGCAGATAACAACACATCCTCATCATCATCGATAATCAATATATTCGCTTGCGTTTTTGACATTTAAAATAAAAAGTTTGAAATTTTCTCTAAAGTACACAAATGTTCATTTGTGAACAATGAAACGTTCGAAAGTGAACACTTTATTTTTTTGGTAGTAAGTGTAATAATCTGAAAATCAACATCCTGACATCGATTATTTTTGTGGCACAAGCATTGAAAAGACTAAGATGAAGGAAAAAAATCAGGAAAACATACTATTTTGAAAACAATTATTAATATACAAACAGAGGGAAGAAAACTCATCCTTTATTTAAACTTTATAAACACTAAGAGAATTCAATGTTCAGAGTATAGACGATTTACATTTTAATTTTAAACATAAAACACCTTACAATTATGATTACAATACTTTTCACAATTATATTATATATTTTAACTATTATTCAGAATTTTCTTTAGTAAAAATTTACTAAAACAAAGATTAGCGAGAGTAATTTAGATTTTTGAAATGAAACAAATGGGAATGGACAAAAAGATTGATAAAAAGAAATGGAGTCAAAAGAAGCTTTATTACATCGCAGGGGCAATTTTGTTTGTAATACTGATGTTTTTCGGATTTAAAACTTTTAATAAGAAAATTTATAAAGTTGATGGATCTAAGATTTCTGTGAAAGAAGTTATTGAGGGTGATTTTCAGGATATGATTTTAATAGATGGAGACATAGAGCCAATTAACTTGGTTTTGGTAAATACTCTTGAAGGAGGAACTGTAGACGAAATATTTATTGAAGATGGGGTTATGGTTGAAAAAGGAACAGCATTAGTACGCTTGAGTAATCCATCTGTAACACTGGGATATATGAATCAGGAAACAGCCATTATGGAGCAAATTAATAACCTTAGAAATTTAAAATTATCATTGGAAAAGGAACAAATTAATCTTGCTGAAGTACTTATTGATAGTGAGAATAAATTGGCAGAAGTAGAACGCTCGTATAAAGTAGATTCTGTCCTTTTTTTAAAGGATGTTATTGCAAGAAATGATTTTGTAGATATGAGAGAGAATTACAAGTATCAACAAAACAAACGCGATTTCATGAATGAGAATGTTAAAAAGAACGGGCATGACAACAAAGATCAAATTAATCAGATTAACCGGTCTATAGGCATGATGCAGCGGAATTTAGAATTGATCCATGAAAACATTGAAGAAATGTTAGTACGCGCTCCTGTTACAGGAATGTTGTCTTCTTTTGATCCGGTTATAGGTGAATCCTATGTAAGAAATCAAACGGTTGCAAAGATTGATGTACAAGCCGGTTTCAAAATTAAGGGTCTAGCAGATGAGTACTATTTAAGTTCAGTAAAACCCGGGCAATTGGCCCGTTTTTCTTTCGATGGAAATATAATAGAATTAAAAATTAAAAAGGTATTGCCAGAAGTGGTGAATAGAAGATTTGAAGTTGAATTAATATTTGTTAATGAAGCTCCAAAAGCAATTACTATTGGTCAATCTGTTCAGGTTCGTTTAGAACTTTCTAAAGCACAAAAATCTTTAATGATTCCAAGAGGAAGTTATTTCCAATCGTCGGGAGGACAATATGTGTTTGTTTTAGATGATGAAGGAGAAGCTCATAAACGAATTATAAAATTAGGAAGCCAAAATCCAAGCTATTATCAAGTATTGGAAGGTTTAAGTGAGGGTGACCAATTTATTTCTTCTTCTTATGATGATTACAAAAATTATGAAACAATTGAAATAAAAAACTAAAAATTAAAGTGATGATAAAATTAGAAAAGCTTACGAAAGTATACAGAACAGATGAAGTTGAATCAACAGCATTAAACGAGGTTTCATTTGAAATTAAAAAAGGAGAATTTGTTTCTATAATGGGACCATCAGGATGTGGAAAATCAACCCTATTAAATATTTTAGGAATGCTTGATAAACCTGAAAGCGGTAGTTATGAGTTTCTTGGAAATGAAGTAGGTCAATTAAACGAAAAGGGACGTTCGGAAGTTCGGAAAAAAAATATAGGATTTATATTTCAAAATTTTAATTTGATAGATGAACTTACGGTATTTGAGAATATAGAACTGCCTTTAATTTATAATAAAGTAAAAGCTTCAGAACGAAAAGAAAGAGTAAACGAGCTAATTAAGAAAATTGGAATTGCGCATAGAGCATCGCATTTTCCACAGCAATTATCAGGAGGTCAACAACAAAGAGTTGCGGTTGCCAGAGCCTTAATTACAAAGCCCCCCTTAATTTTAGCCGATGAACCAACAGGAAATTTGGATAGCTCTCATGGAAATGAAGTAATGGAACTACTATGCGAATTACATGAGGCTGGAACCACTATTATAATGGTAACTCACTCTTCGCATGATGCAAGTTATTCAGAAAGAATAATTAATTTATTAGATGGACAAGTAGTTTCTGAAAAGAAAAGTAAGCTAAGCCAGGCTGCAATTTAATTTAAAACCAAAAAAATGTTTAAGAATTATTTAAAAGTAGCTTTTAGAAGTTTAAATAAAAACAGGGCGTATGCCTTTATTAATATTTTAGGCTTGGCATTGGGTTTAACTGTATCCATACTCGTATTTATGTTTGTAAAAGACGAAACCAGTTATGAAAAACATTGGAGTGGCTACGAGCGAGTTTATAGAACAGGGATAAAAGCTGATATGATGGGGCAAAAAATGGATGCTCCTTTATCACCTAGTCCTATGGCAAATGCCCTTAGAACAGAATTTACAGATGTAGAAACTGCTACAAGAATCCAAGCTGGTAGACAAGAAATTTTAATGCGTCATGAACAAACGAAAGTTTATATTCAAAATATTGCATCTGCAGATAGCACCTTTTTTAAAGTGTTTGATTATGAATTTATTCATGGGGATCCAGCTACTGCTTTAAACGAAGATAATGCGTTGGTATTAACAGAAGAATCAGCTCGTAAATTGTTTGGAGATAAGAATGCAATGGGAGAAATTGTAAATTATGATAACCGTCGGGATTTAATAGTTAAGGGAGTTGTGAAAGAACCAAAAGGTCATTCGCATTTTCAATTTGATATGTTCATAGCTCAAAATCAAATTCAAAATATTTGGATGAGCAACAATTTTAATACCTATGTAAAACTTAAAAAAGGTGTTGATGTTGCTGATTTTGAAGTGGAATTGAAGGCGAATTTCATGAAAAAAATTGAACCCGATGTAGAACGATTTATGAAAGTTACTCTTGAGGAATTTTTAAAGCAAGGCAATTCTTTTGAGTATCAACTACAACCATTAAAAGATATCCATTTATATTCTCACAAAGATTGGGAAATTCAGCAAAATGGAAACATTATGTATATCTATGTTTTTATTGGAATTGCATTGTTGGTGATATTAATAGCAGGGATCAATTTTATGAACCTATCAACTGCAAGATCTGGGAAAAGAGCCAAAGAAGTTGGTGTGCGTAAAGTATCGGGTGCTTCAAGAAAGATGCTAATTGTACAATTTTTAATAGAATCTATAATTCAAAGTTTTATAGCGCTATTCTTAGCCTTTATTTTAGTGGAATTATTTTTGCCGGGATTTAATAATGTTATGGAAACAAATCTCACGCTTTTTAATGATCACATTAATCAAACGCTATTATTTTCTCTTTTGGTAACTTTATTATACGGCTTGTTTGCAGGAAGCTATCCGGCATTTTTCTTATCGGCATTTCAACCAATAGCAGTTTTAAAAGGTGATCTTACTAAAACTAAAGGAGGTGCTTTATTGAGAAAAGGCTTGGTAATTATTCAATTTACAGCATCAACCATTTTAATAATTGGAATGATTATTATTTTTCAACAAATTTCTTTTTTACATAATAAAGACATTGGATTTAAAGGTGATCAGGTTTTGGTTGTACCTATTCAAACAGATCAAATGACTGAGAATTTCAGAAATTATAATGATATTTTTCTTAACAACAGCAATGTTTTAAGTGTTTCAAGAGCTTCGTTTTTCCCTGGTGACAAACCAAACCAAAATATGCTTATGTTAGAAGGAAGTGAAGAACAGTTACCATTATGGAATATGGAAGTAGATTATAATTTCTTGAAAACATTAGATATAAAATTACTGGAAGGAAGAAACTTTGATAAAGAAAAAGACTCCGACTCAATACCAAGTTTTATCCTCAATGAGACAGCTGTTAAAGATTTAAACATTGAAAATGCTGTTGGTAGACGTTTGGGAACATTCATCAATCAGCAGGGCGATATAGGATATGGTACTATTGTTGGAATTGTAAAGGATTTTCATATTGAAGGATTTAATCAGCCAATCAGACCAATGGTTCTAACTGTTAAAAATAATATTTGGTTTGCATCCTTTAAAATTGCTCCAAATAACATGAATGAAACTATAGCTTTTATTGAAAAGGAATGGAATAAATTGGAACCATCACATCCATTTAGATATACATTCCTGGATCAAAAATTTGGATCTTTGCTTAGGCAACAAGAAAATTTTGGAACTATGTTTTTGTTCTTAACTATTTTAGCCATTATTATTTCAGCAATGGGATTATATGGCTTGGCATCTTATACAGCGGAACAACGGACTAAAGAAATTGGAATACGTAAAGTATTGGGAGCTTCAGTAGGGCAAATTATGAATATGTTAACCAAAGATTTTATGAAGTTAGTGTTAATCTCAAATCTTTTCGCCTGGCCGATAAGCTATTTAATTGCAAAAGAGTGGTTGTCAAATTTTTCATACCAAATAGACATGCCAATACTGCCTTTTATATTTGCAACATTGTTAGCCTTGATAATTGCATTAATTACGGTGAGTTATCAAGCCTATCAGGCTGCAAATTCGGATCCTGTTAATGCGTTAAAATATGAGTAAACAGATATTATTATGACATTAAAAAGACTCTTGAGAAATCAAGAGTCTTTTTTTATTAATTCTTAAGACTCTATATTTTAAGGTATTGCTTTGTCTTTAAATATTAAGCTAAGAGCTGTAAATGTGTTTTCGGGCTTAATTTGACTCAAAAAGTGTTTAAAATTATCATTTTAGCAAAAAAAACTAAATTTTCTAACATTTTTTGTAACAAACACTTATTAATGGGGTCTATTAGATACATCAATCAAACACATACATACATCAATCACTTTTAATGAAATTATCACTTTTTACCCTCATCATCATGTGCTTTTGTTTAACTACCAATGCACAAGTAACCAAGAAACAACTTCATATTCAACGAGCTCAAGAGGCTCCCAAAATAGACGGGATCCTGGACGATGCAATTTGGGCCAATGCTCAGGGAGCGGTAGACTTTATCCAGTTTCGCCCTAACATGAATGTAAAGGAGACCGAAAAGAACAAAACAGTGGTTAAGCTTGCGTATGACAACTCTGCTTTATACATCTCTGCACACTTATACGATGATCCAACAAAGATCGCAAAGCAGCTTTCCAGTCGGGATAATTTTGGAAGTGCAGATTTCTTCGGATTTGTAGTAAACCCGAATAATGATGCCCAAAACGATACGGAATTCTTTGTGTTTGCCTCGGGAACCCAAGCCGATGCCATTTCTACCCCAAATGTGGGCGAGGATTTTGGATGGAATAGCGTTTGGAGTAGCGCAGTAGAGATCGTGGATGATGGATGGATCGTGGAGATGAAGATCCCATACCGTTGTCTTAGATTCGATAATGATGATGTGGAAACCTGGGGAATTCAGTTTCATAGAAGGTTTAGAAGAGATGAATCTCAATATACCTGGAATCCGGTAGATGTTTCCAAAGGGAATATGGGATTGTACCATGGGGAATTAAAAGGTTTGAACGATCTGGATCCTCCTACCAGACTTTCCCTTTATCCGTTTGTTTCTACCGTTCAGAATAATTATGAAGGGGCTTATGAGTCTAGCTTCAATGCAGGACTGGATGTGAAATATGGTCTTACCGAAAACTTTACACTGGATGCTACTTTAATACCTGATTTTTCGCAAACTGGATTCGATAATGTCACTTTAAATCTTGGACCTTTCGAGCAAACTTTTTCTGAACAAAGACAATTTTTTACTGAAGGAGTAGATCTTTTTTCCAAAGGAAATCTGTTCTTTTCCAGAAGGGTAGGAGGTCCGCCTATTACAGAGCCTGTGACCTCTGCGAATGAAGAAATAGTAGATTATCCGGAATCTGTAAAGGTGCTAAATGCTATTAAGGTTTCAGGAAGAACTTCAGATGGACTAGGTTTAGGCTTCTTTAATTCCTTTACTGAAAAAGCGGAAGCTACCCTAGAAAATATAGAAACAGGAGACAGAAGAAAGGAAGTGGTAGAGCCTTTTACCAATTATAACATTGTGGTGGTAGACCAGCAATTCAATGGTAACTCCTCTATTGGGATCATCAATACCAATGTAACCAGAGAAGGTTCTTTTAGAGATGCTAATGTTACCGCGATCACCTCAAATATTACAAATAAGCGTAATACGTATCAAGTTCGAGGGGATCTTAAAATGAGTAATATCAATCTCGCAACCGGGACTAAAACAGGATTTAGCAGCTTTGTGAATGCAAGAAAAACACATGGGAATTTAAGATATAGTATAGATCACCGTTATGCCGACACAAAATATGACCCTAATGACCTTGGTTTACAGTTTAGGAATAATTATAACGATTTTGGGATCGACATTAACTACCGCACTTTTGAACCATCTGGTAAATGGAACCGTTACTTTACTAATTTCTATGTAAACTACACCAGATTGGCAGATCCAAGCACCTTTACAGGCTTTGGCTTGGGGATAAGCACGAATGGTTCAACCAAAAAATTGAATTCAATGGGTGTCGATATTAGACTAAAACCTGGGAAACAATACGATTATTTTGAACCCAGAAAAGCTGGAAGTTATTTTATTACAGAAAATGGAGTAAAGCTAAGAGGTTGGTGGCAATCCAACAACAATAAAAAGCTAGCTTTAAGTGCCAATATAGGAGTAGAGACCCTTTTAGAAGATGGTCGCGATTACCTTAATTATTGGTTCGGACTTGGGCCTCAACTACGCTTTAGTGATAAATTCATGATCTCCTATTTCTTTTCCCGGCAATATCACACCGGGGATCGGGGTTATGTTACTCAGGTGGACGAGGATGTGATCTTTGGAGACCGGCAGCGGGAAGAGATCGAGCAGACCTTTAGTGCGAATTACAATTTTAACCCAAAGCATACCTTATCGCTTACTCTAAGAAATTACTGGGGAATTGTAAGATATGATGAGCAATTGTTCAGCTTACAAGATGATGGGCGTGTTACTAATACTACAGGTTATACCACGACTAACATCCCTGATAACCCGGACATCAATTTCTCTACCTGGAATTTCGATCTTGGCTATTCCTGGCAATTTGCACCGGGGAGTTTTGTGACTGCGCTTTACCGTAACCAGTTATTTAATTTTGATACCGAAGCTCGGGATTCTTACACTAATAGTATAGATACTTTGTTCAAACAACCCATTAACAATGTGTTCTCGTTAAAGTTGCAATACTTTTTAGATTACAATCAGATCTCGGGATTGTTTAAAAAATAGAACTATTTAGATCTTTTTTGAATAAAGAATGTTCCTCAACTAATTTAAAAAAAATCCAAGGGGGCTAATTATCCCTTGGATTTTTCTTTCATCTATTAAACCCCTATGATGTACTGATAACAGGAGTCTATTTAAAATATTTTACTTGTATTCGTATAACTAGTGTTTTAAGTTAATTATAATGTTTTCCAAGTTTAAATAAACAGGAGTTGACAACCCTCTTCATCTGCTCTACTGTAGAAATCTCCAATAGTCAAAATACCATCTAATTGGTCAATTAGATCCTCTCTTTTTAGATGAAACATATCTACCGCGAGTTTACATCCCCAAAGCTTACATCCGGAATCAGAAAGGATTTCTAAAAACTCACCAATAGGAGGCATGTCTAATTTTTCCATTTCTTTTTTCATCATCTTCGTAGCCAAGGCTTCCATTCCTGGCAGTCCCCCCAACATGGTAGGAATGTGCATAGCAGGATTACCAACCGTTGCCACATGAAGATGGTCTATTTTCTTCTTCTGAATGGTCTCTAAACCGAAAAACGTAAAAAATATTTCAGACTCGATTCCTTCCATTCGAGCGCCATTCGCCATTACGAAAGCAGCGTAGGCATTCTCAATTGTACCCTTCGATAGTATGAAAAGCATTTTTTTGACTTTTGTGCTCATGTCTTTTGGATTTATAGGATTAAATACAACTCTTTGGCTTTGGGATTCCAGCGATTAGCGTCGCTTTTTTAAGTGGACCACCAGGAAACAGACTGTAAAATTCCTTTACATCTATTACCCCACTTTTCTTAATACCACGAATCGATAATGCCTCTTCCTTATTGTGTTTGTCGTGGATGTACTCGATAACGTCCCAATGTCTTTCGGTTAAAACAATATCACAATCGCCTGCGAGACACTCACCTACTTCTCGGTCCCATTGTTTAAAATCTACGAGGTAACCCTCTTCGTTAACATCAATTTCCTTATTTGCTATTACTTTTTTCATCGTACAAAATTTATGTTTTGATTATTTTACTTCTTCGTATTTTTTTCCTTTTTCCGACATGGTCGCTGAAACAAATGGAATGTGAACGCCCTTGATAAGCATATTCCAGTAAATCCATCTAAATGCCATTTTACCCATGTGGTTGGTTCTGCTTTCTTTCAATAGACTCAATGGTCCAACGCCTGGGAAAGGAAAAGTACCTTCCACCGGTTCGTGGGTATAATTAAAATCTATTAAAAGTGCTTTCCCGTTTCCTGTTTCGATAAAACAGTTAGCATGACCGTCAAATTCCTCTTTCAATGGTTCACCATTTATGTAGCGAAGAATATTTTCGGTTAATATTTCTGCTTCAAAATGAGCTACAGAACCTGCCTTAGAGGCTGGTAAATTGGTAGCATCTCCAATGGCAAAAATATTCTCATGCGCATTAGATTGAAGCGTTGCTTTGTTTGTTGGAATATAATTAAGATCATCTCCCAAACCGGATCGCTCCATTAAAGCATCTCCCATATTGGTTGGGATGGTGACTAGTAAATCGTATTCAACTTCAGTTTCTGCATAATCTATGATCTTATTATTCTTATAATCCACGCGTTCAATATTGAAATTGGTAATTTCCTTGATGTTTTTTTCTTCCAATAAATAATGAAGTGCCTGAGTTGCCTTCGGTTTTGTGAAGGCGCCATCCAAAGGAGTCACAAAAGTGATATCTACCTTATCCCGCATGCCTTTATGCTTAAAGAATGAATCTGCTAAAAAGGCAAATTCTAAAGGAGCTACCGGACATTTAATAGGCATTTCAGTGATATGAATCACTAGTTTACCACCTTCCCATTCGCGTAATTTATCCCGTAAGGCTTTTGAGCCTTCATAAGTATAGAAATCGAAAATACTTTTATACCATTCGGGGCCGAACATACCTTCAGTTTCGTCTGGTGCTGTCTTAGTACCCGTGGCTACAATTAAAATATCATAATTAAGGTCCTTTCCGCTTTCGAGGGTAACCTTGTTCTCCTCCGGCACAATGAGTTCGATTTTCTCCTGTACATATTGAACCCCTTTCGGAATAAACTTTTTACCCTTCTTTTTTACTTGTTTAGTAGTATAAATATCAAAAGGCAAAAACAAAAAACCGGGTTGGTAGTAATGTGTTTCATACTGATCTACAATCGTGATCGTCCAATCTTTTTTGTCTAGTTTAGAAACTAGATGATTGGCCATCATGGTTCCCGAAGTACCTGCCCCTAGAATGACTAAATTTTTCATAATCCTTTAATTTTAAGCAAGTTTAAGATTATAGCTGCTTACTTAATATGATGAAAATCATATATAGAAGAGTTAGATATTCTACTTTTTCAATTTTAAATGGCTGCAAGGATGGCATTTATAAGTTCACTTTTAAGGGGGGTGACTGATTTTTAGGGATATTTCCAGATAATAATAATTAGGAAAGGATCAGAAAACTAAATTATTGTTCTTTAAATTGTTAGATATAAGTAAAACCTCAATCTGAGAGTCTTCATCTGTAGTTACATAGCTTTGGTAAAACCCAAGTTTTTAACACCTAGAACCTTCAATAAAAACCCTTAGCTTTCATTATTTATTAATGTTCCTAACTATTTATCATTAAACTCCTTAAAAGAATAATAAATTAATTATCATACATTTATTGGAACTAACTCATTTTCAGGTATAAAATTCTTTTAAAGAATAAAACATAATAATGGAAAAAGGAAAAAACATAGCCTTAGAATTCAACGAGTTTTCGAAAAATTATACCAAAGATATGATTGGCTGTGTACCTCATTATTTGCAACTAGTTTCAAGTTTTGTAAAACACCTTCCAGATAATTTTAAGCCAATTTCCATTCTTGATCTTGGCTGTGGTAATGGAAACATTACAGCTCAACTAATTCCTTATTTTCCAAATGCAACTTTCACACTTGTAGATGCATCTCCCGAAATGATTGATCTATGTCGTAATCAGTTCAAGGATTATGATATTAATTATTCCAATAAGTATTTCAAAGATTTTTTATTTAATCCAGAAAGTTATGACTTAATTGTTGCTGGGTTTAGTCTACATCATTGTGATAATACAGAGAAGCAATCTATTTTTAAGGATATAAATTCTTCCTTAAAAAAAGGGGGGATATTTTCGTATAGCGATCTAATGATAACTAAATCAAATCCAGATCATCCAATGCTACTGGAGCAATGGAATAAATTTGTTAATAACAACTTCCCGGATGGTGAAAAATGGGCCTGGATCATGGAGCACTACGAAGCATTTGACAAACCCATAGATTATCTGGTCCAAATAGAATGGTTAAAGAATGCTGGATTTACTAATATTCAAATTCCATTCAAAAAAGAATATTGGGTCTATCTCCAGGCAGTAAAATAAAATTAGTCTATTTGATACCATAATCTAAGTCCCTATTCCACGCTACTTTCTTTAACCAAGACC
>Ga0307488_10003958_pt1 | contig 12340 bp, 10 predicted proteins | sample SB02metaG_FD_202248 | JGI IMG/M metagenome (GOLD analysis project Ga0307488, IMG submission 202248) | Sea-ice brine microbial communities from Beaufort Sea near Barrow, Alaska, United States - SB 0.2 | ecosystem: Environmental > Aquatic > Marine > Coastal | place: USA: Alaska | collected...
TGTGTGTCGGGGGTGCCAGCTGTGTGTCGGGGGTGCCAGCTGTGTGTCGGGGGTGCCAGCTGTGTGTAGGCGGTGCCAGCTGTGTGTCGGGGGTGCCAGCAGTGTGTTGGGGGTGCCAGCTGTGTGTTGGGGGTGCCAGCTGTGTGTCGGGGGTGCCAGCTGTGTGTTGGGGATCAAGGTGATGACCGTGGTAAACAGCAAGCATCCACATAATGCCGCTCGAGTGCCGCCAACGGTTTCGATTCCGCACTTGGGGAAATAAACTGCATTACAAATATCACAACAAATAATAGACAGTCCATCGAGAATTCTATGAGAAGCTACTGTCTTGGTTAAATTAGAGCTAAGTAGGCGAGCGGAATAATTATCAAACCGGCGCGGCGTGTGTGTGTGGCACCGGCGGCGTGAGCGCGGGCGAGGGAATGATGAGGAGCGTGGCTAGGAGCGAGGAGAAGAGCATGGGGGTGGGCGGCAACCTGGTGTCGATGCGTGGACACGCCGGTCGAAGCTGGTGGAGGTGGCGCCTGGTGCGGGGGGACACTGGAACTCAGAGAGGAGCCGCGGGACGGTGACGGAGGTGGTGGTGGCGCCTGGCGCGGGGGGTCCTCGGAGAGGCGACGCGGGACGGTGACGTAGGTGATGCAAAGAAGAAGAGGCGGCCGGCAACCTGGGGTTGATACGGCGAGAGACATGGTCACTCAGGTGTTTTTGAAGTGCACCCCGGTGAGCATCCCGAGCATGTGCACCACCCACAGCGGCAGCATGCGGCTGGCGCCCCGCAGCATGTGGCGGCTGATGCGGTACGGCACCATCGCCAGCTTGGCGATCCACCCCCCGTTCTTGTTCCAGTCCTCCGACCAGGGTCGGACACTAATCATATTTCCATCTCAACGTGGGCCTGACACCACTTCGATATTCAGGTCAATCGAGGCGCCTTCGAGGTGTGACATATTGTGGATATCTTGAGTGGTTTCGGGGACAACGCGGATCACTAAGGAACCGAGTGGCCAGACCAGGCAGGGTATTTCGGCGATTGTGTACGGGTACACTAGACAGGAAGATTCGGCGAGTGCGTATGGATACACTGGTACGTTAAATGAGCAAGCTGTCAGGGAACAGCTGAGCTCAGGAGGGAACATCGTGTCGGGCCCCGCCTCCAGCGCCTCGTCGATGTGCGCCTCCTCCTGCGGGTCCTCGTCCACCTCGACCCCCGCCTCCAGCGGCTGCACGCCGGGCACAACGCCGGCCAAAAACTGCCGCAGCTTGGGGGCCGTCACGCAGGGCCGCAACTTGAACTCTGAAAACATGACGTGAGAGCTGTTATCATATATTCGTTTCCAGCGCTAAAACCAGGCTGCCGCTGTCAACACGCAAACTTCTGGAGCCTTGTTATACGCGCGGAAGCGTCTCTCTCTATCTATATCCGTCGCTTTCAACTCGAGTTTCGACTCTCGCCGCCCCACGGTGAAGGGCTTCTGCAGGTAGGACAGCATGCCGGCCTCCTCGCAGTGGCAGATGACGGATGAGATGGGCTGGGTCTTGGCGCGCGGGTCCGTCGCCGTCTCGTCGGCGCCCATGAAGCCGAAGCCGATGACGGGCACCGAGGTCTTGTAGCGCCGGCCCTGGGCCTTGCCCCCGCCCATCACCCCGCCGCTAGGGCCTGACAATAGGCCGATTTCGGTATATCGCCTGGATGAACTGCCCATACAGAGTTGCGGGCAAAGCGTCAGCGCTCGGCGCGGGAAAGCGGGCGTCAGGTTGAATGCCCATACAGAGTTGCGGGCAAAGCGTCAGCGCTCAGCGCGGGAAGCGATATACCGAAATCGGCGTATTAGTGCTCGCCACATCACAGCATGACACCTCAGTAGAAGAACAAGGATTCTAAATGCGTTTGATGACGTGGCGGGCATTATCCATCAGGCCCTGCCCGGCGCCGCCCCCAGGCCCGCCCCCGGCGCCGCCGGCAGCCGCCACCACCAACGTGCGCGTGACGTCCCAGCCCGAGGAGCCGCGCTCGCCCCCCGCCTCGATGCGGCCTAAGCCTAGGGCCTGGCAGTTACTGCTCGCCACGTCAGAGGCTGCCATACAACACAAGAAACGAGGGTCTATAATGTGCAGGAGGATACTAGGGCCTGGCAGATATTGATTGCCACGTCATAGGAAGCCATTTGACTCAGCAAACGAGGATTTTCAAACACTGCAAATGCGTGTCGGGGGTCGATGACGTGGCGGGCAACGTCTGATAGGTCCTGCCCCAGCCCCCCTCGGGCGCCACATCGCAGAGGAACACCGCGAAGTCCGTGGCGCTGGTCGACAGCAACTCAACCGCCTCGCTGTAGGGACTGATGCATAGTGCTCGTCACGTCATAGGATGCCGTTTAAACCCAGTTACCGGGGTTCATAATGCATCCGATGTTGTGGCGAGCACTATGCATCAATTCCTGCCTCGGTCCACGTCTCGGCGTACGTGATGCGGCAGCTGATGCCCTTCATCAGCGTGGACAGCTTGGCGCGGCCCGTGGTGTAGCGGCACATGTTGAGATTGAAAGCAAACTGAAATAACGGTTCATCAGGCTCCCCTTCAATCACGGAAACCAACGCGCGGCCAACACGGGGACAAGGAGGAGGCGGGATGGTGGAGAGAGAGGATGAAGAGGCGGCGGCGACGGAGGAGGAGTGTGAGGAGGGAAGGCGGAGGAGGAGGATTGTGAGGAGGGATGGAGGATGAGGTGGAGTGTGAGGACTGAGGAGGGAACGAGGATGAGGAGGATTGTGAGGAGGGAAGGAGGAGGAGGAGGAGGATTGTGAGGAGGGAAGGATGAGGAGGAGGAGGATTGTGAGGAGGGAAGGAGGAGGTGGAGGAGTGTGAGGAGGGTAGGAGGAGGAGGAGAAGTGTGAGGAAGGAAGGAGGAGGAGTATGAGGATCAAGAGAGCTTGGGTCATGCTGCACCGCCCCTACCGTGGGGGAGACGTCGTACACCAGCACGTCAGGGAAGTTGGCCTCCGCGCTCACCTCCGACTGGGGACTGGTAGATAATGCTTGCCACGTCATCAAACGCATTGTGAACCCTTGTTTCTTGAGTCAAACGGTTTTCTATGACGTGTCGAGGACTGTGCATATGTCCTCACCTCGGACAGCTGGTCCTCGAGCTGCATCGCCAGCGCCTGCGTGGCCTGCTTCGAGGGGCTCACTCTGGTACACTTCTCAGCATGACGTGAGCATTTTTTGTAGGATACGTTGGGTGTATTGGGTGGGTTCAGTGACAAGAACGGCTCAGGTTGAGGTGAGAAATGGACGAGTGTAAGCCCCCTGCCTGCTTCACGCCGCCCGCGATCCCCGCCTTAGCCCAGAGCCTGGCGCAGAATTTGCGAGGAGCACGTCATTGGATGCCATTACCCCTGATATACACTCAAGCAACGAGGGGTACAAGTGCGCTGTATGACGAGGCGAGCCTAGAGCCAGGCTGATATGGCTCGCCTCGTCATAGGCCCGGCCTGTCACATAATGGCATGGCCATTCAACTCAAGAAACGAGGGTTGAAACGTGTGTCGAGGATTCAAAACGCGTAGCGGCGGCACTATTCGCGTGTCCCCACCGCTGCCTGCGCGCTGGCGGCGGTGACGCGGAAGAAGGCGGTGTTGGCGCCGTCCATGGAAGACTCAAGTGACACCGTGGGATAGGGGCTGACTTGACACTCGTCCACTTCTCAGCTCAACGTGAACACTTTTTGTGGGATGCGTTGGGTGGTTTCAGTAGCGTCGATGGGTCACAACTCGTTTCATACTGGACATAAAACGATCCACTGAACCAAATGGCTTAGGTTGAGCAGAGAAGTGGACGTCTGGACGAGTGTAAGCCCCTGCCGTGGGGCCCTCCACGACCAGGCTCTTGTTGTTCACGTACTTGAGTTTCATGGTGGTGCCAGTGCTCAAGGGCTTACACTCGTCCACTTTTCGGCTCAACTGAGCACATTTTGAGGGGTACTTTGGCTGATTTCAGTGGCCAAAACGACTCAGGTTGAGGCGAGAAGGGGACGAGTGTAAGCCCCCTGCCGGTGCTTTCCATGGTGAGGTCCACGGCCTCGGGGCCCACGCGCACCATCACCTGCGACGGAGCGAGGAGGGGCGGTGGGAGGGGGTGGGCGGCATCAGCGAAGAGGCGGCGGCGGCGGCGGCAGCAAAGCAGGGCGGATGCCTTGGTGGCGTGCCGATGCGTTGTGGGCAAGTTCCGTTCCTTGGTACGTAACGAGGATACGGAAGATACGGAGGATGCGAGGGACGAGGAGGAGGAGGAGGTGGAGGAGGTAGAGGAGGAGGAGGAGAAGGGGGACGAGCCGAGGAGGGCGAGGACGAGGACGAGAACGAAGACGAGGGTGCAGCGGAACGAGGCGAGGCGCTGGGCGCTGGATGGGAGCGCGGTGCGCGGGGCGAGATGGGCACTTTTGCTGACGAGGCCACAAGATGCCTTGGTGGCGTGCCGTGTGGTCAAGTTCTTTGACCTACGTTTTTCCACCCACCACCGCGGGTCCCTTGTTGCAAGCCCAACGCAAATGCACGGTGCCCGAAACGTCGAGGTCGTGGAGGGAAGACCGGCGGGATGGATGACCCGCGCGCGAGGCGTTTGTAAGGGAGCCGGAGAGCGCGGAACAATTTGGGCACTTTGCTGACTGGGCATACAGCGCCGCTTCGGCATGCCGTATGTTCCTTGGTATTTACATGCCAACCCGTGCGCACCTTTTCGTCCTGCACCGCCGCCACCCCGTCGATGGCGAGCTTCGCGGACATCCCCTCGACGTTCGAGTGAAGCATTTCCATCCGAGTCATAGCGGCTGGTGGCGTGGCGTGGAGGCGCGCGCGACGTGTGCGTCGAACCTACAAACTAGCTCCAAAAAGTCGTCCCAGCAAGATTTCAGAAGATCTGCACTGGATCTGGGCGCGGTCGGCCGGCATCTGGTGTCCGTCCGCGTCTTCCTGCGGATTGCGCAACTGCGCATCGGACGCACGTCATACACAGCTGTGTGGAGGACCAAGGGCAGGGGGAGTAGACGGCGCCTGGGGGAGGAATGTCGACTCAAAGACTGATCATGTACCAGTAAGTAAACATGGTGCCATATTCTTCATGTTAGCCCTATACTGATATATCGTGCACCTCAAGTCCTCGACGCGACCTGTTGTTCTCGTTTCGTAAGGGCGCCGGCGAGGGTCCCGCCGTGCGATCACGCCGCGGACGGGGTCGGGGCGCCGCCGCCGTCGTGCGCGCGGCGGCGTCGGCGACCGCGGCAATGCGCCTTGTGCGGGTCCTCCTCGTTGCTCCAGTGCTGCTCCTGACAGAGTTTGCCGCAGTAGTGCGCCGGGTCCGCCTCGTCGCATCCGGCGCACCGCTTCCCGGCGCCGGCCGCGCCGCACCACCCGCACAGGTACGGCGTCTTCGGGCGCGAGGCCGAAGGGGTGCAGCCGCCCAGAGCCGTCGCGTCATCGCCGGTGGCTGCGGTTTTGCGGACCCATCCCCATCCCATCGTCTCCACAATGATGCGCACCGCGTCTAGACCTCGGAGACCTGTCAAAAGCGACAGCGCTGCCATCGCCCAGCGCCGCCAGTCGTGCTCCCCCGCAATGAAGACCCGGGCGTGCCACGCAGAGAGGTAGACATTAGCTGCCCCGATGATTAGATCGACAGCTACCAAATGCTTGGTGCTGCAAGCGGCTGGGATGAGATTCTGTCGAGCAATCGTGAGCGCGATCACAGACGCATAGACGCTGATCTCAGGCCTCTGTTGCACGATCAAGCCCCGAGCGAAGCACACGGCGATGGTAAGGAAAGCGGTGACCCAGACGTCGCACACCGCCACCGCGGCCCAGCTGCGGTCCACAAACGTGCCGACGCCGTAGAACACGCTGAGGTAGCGCTGCGTTCTTGCCATGTGTGGCGGTCCCGCCACACCCAGCTCCACCTGCACGCACCACCCAAGCACCGCCAGCCAAAAGTAGCCGCCAGCGCTTCCAGCGCAATCGATGAATGAGCCGAGGTGGACAGGGACGTGCCATTCGAAGCCGCCGAGCAGGTAAGTCGAGGCGATAGCCAGCTGGGACCAGGCGAGGCCGCCCCAGGCGACTGAGTGGTAACGCTCCGCTTCCCCCTGAAGCCGGTCATAGTCACCCACGCGGCCGCCGGCGTGTTGAAAGGCAGCCTCGAAAAACCAACACCACGTCGTCACGATCCACGCCGCCGCCACCGCCCCACTTTGCCCCTGCAATCCGTAGACAGCCCGCGTGTACCAAGCACTCATAATATACGATATTGCCGTCATGCCATAGTCGAACGCGCGGAGGTACCGCGTTGCCGCGTGCACCCGGTAGTCCGGCTTGCTCCGAGCTTCGAGGAAGCCGTCGCTTATGGCCCGCGCCTGCATAGACCCAGGCACACACCACAGTCAAGGGCTTACACTCGTTCACTTTACTGCTCAACTTGAGCCATGTCTGACACACACACACACCCTACACACCCTATACACCCTACACATCCTACACACCCTACACACCCTACACACCCTACATACCCCCTTAACACGGGCTACACAATCCCTACGCGCACCCCCTATCCCATAAAAAGCGCTGAGCTGAGAATTGAACGAGTGTAAACCCCTGCCCACAGTACTGACATCACCCAGCGCTGCTTCACCAGGAACCAGAGGCTTACACTCGACCACTTGCAGCTCAACATAAGCCGCTATTGTCACTAACTCCACCCAAGGCACCCAGCGTAAAAAGGTGCTTACGTTGAGCCGAAAGTGGACGAGTGTAAGCCCTTGCCAGGAATCCTGGCGCGTACATCACGGCGAAGAGCAGTTGCGCCGCCGCGTGGGCGCGGTCAGCAGCCCGGTGGCCAGGGGCTTACACTCGTTCCCATTGCCGCTCAACTTGAGCTTACTTTGCCCCTTTCCGCTCCCCGTTTCCGCTCAACTTAGGCTTAGTTGTCCCCCATATGACCCGAATTAAGCCGTGGATGTGTCCCGAGGGTGCTCAAGTTGAGCTCTGACGTGAGCGATGTGTCCCAAAGGTCCTCAAGTTGAGCTCTGAAGTGAGCGAGTGTTAGCCCCTGCCGGCGGCGCCACGCCGCAGGCGCGTAGTCCGTGTACTGCGAGCCTCTGTGCAGAAAACCAAGAAAACGTTGAATAGCCAGAAAAGCCAGGACGTCGACAGCGAGTGCCGCCATAGGTAGCAAGCTGCGCAGGGCGTACTCGTATGCCAGCGCCTCGGACGCGGTGGCGTGGCCCAAGCGAGTCCCCGCCAGCGCGCACTTTGCTAGCAGCGGGTGCGGGAGAGGCGTTGTCAGCGCCGCCGCCCCTGCCGCAAAACGAAAGGGACGTTCCTACTGCTCATCCTTGCCCTCACTCCTCACTCAGACAGTCAGGCAAAGAAGATCTTGATCTGTTGACCTAAAATCATAAGTTTGAATCCCTCGTTGCAACGTCTTTCGTTGCTTGGACTGGTTCAGACTGTCAGTAGAATCAGAGCAGCACACGCCCGCCCCACTCGGCCAGGCGCTCACCTCGCGCACAAACGCAAACATGCGTACATGGGGGGGCTCTTCTTCCGGTGATAACTTGTGTGTCTGACTCTGTGTGTTTGCGTTGCACGGGGAAATTATTGAAGGGATCGGGGTCGCCGCGTGCGGCTGCCCATGATCCCTCAATCTATAGCGCGATTTGTGAATGGAACACAGCAGAAATTCGTACCTCAATGATTCCATTCTCTCGTCGGCATCTATCGTTGGCATAGCTAATGTCCTCTCTCATGGCATACTGTTGCGTCTGATGCATGTGACATCTCGTGTTGCATCTCTCACATGTGCATGTTCTCTCATGTGCGCCTGCTCATCATGTTTGCGTGGATGTGACAGTGGGGCGGTGGCAGCGGACCTGACCGCCGTGAACCGCTCACTCTATCAGATTGGCCGGCCTTCTCAGCTTCGATCAGCTTGATCAGTATGTTTGTACCGACACATACAATCCTGGTTACTTCGCGACGTTCCAACTCACAAGAAACGGAGGCGCGCCGAGAGCGGAAGCCTGGTGCCTCCTCATACACGCTGACGCGTATATCTCTCTCTCTCTCTGTTTCTCTCTCTACTCACAAGAAACGTACACGTCGTCGGACTCGTCCGACTCATCGTCATCAGAGTCATCGGAGTCATCGGAGTCATCATCATTGTCGTCGTCGTCGTTCTGTGCTTCGTCGTCGGAGTCGGAGTCGTCCTCTGCATCGTCGGCGGCGGCGGCTGCGGTGGCGGCGGCGAGCGCCTGACCGGCCGGGGTCGCTGCCAGGGGCATGTCATCGGGGTCATCCTCCTCGTGGTCGTCGTCGTCGTCGTCGCCGCCGCCGCCGTCGCCAGTGCCACCGCCGCCGCCACTGCCGCCGCCGCCGTCACCACCGCTGCTGCGGCCACCGCCGCTTCTGTTGCCGCCGCTACCGTTACCACCGTTGCTGCCGCCACCGCCGCTACGGCTGCCACAGCCGCTACCGCTTCCGCCGCCGCCGCTGCCGCCACCGCCCCCGTCCGCAACCCCGACGGCGGCGGCGGGGGCGGCGGCGTAGACGCCGGCGAGTCGGTCGCGTGCGGCGGCGGTGGCAGCAGCGGTGGCTGCGGCGGCGACTGCGGCGGGGGCGTAGAAGGCGGTGCTGGCGTAAGGGCCGTAAGGGTCCTCCTCCTCCTCGTCGTCGCCGCCGCCGTCACCGCCGCTGCCGCGGCTCTCGCCCCCGCACCCTCCCTCTGCCCCACCTTCGGCGGCGGGGGCGGGGGCATAGATGCCGGCGAGACGGTCGCATTCGGCGGTGGCGGCAGCGACGGCTGCGGTGGTGGTGGTGAAGACGGCGGCGATGGCATCGCCGGCGGCATTGAGGGCGGCGATGCGGGCGCGTTCAGCGTTGGCAGCGGCATCGCCCACGAGGGCAGCGGTAGTGGCGTCAGCGCCAGCGTTGTGGGCGGTGTCGCGGGCGGCCGCAGAGGCGTCGTTGGCGGCAGCGGTAGCGGCATTCTCGCAGCTCCGTGTGAATTCCGCCGCCGCCGCCACACGCCAATCCTCCTTTGCCTTTTTGGGCGGCATGGTGTTCTGGTCGTTGTCAACCCCATCGACACCGCGCTTGCCAAGGTTCACACTTACATCGTCCAGCTCCTCCGCCTTCTCCTCCTCCTCCGCTGCCGCCGCCACCGGGGCGGGGACAGCGGCGGGGCTGGGGTTGGGGGAAGCGGCCGGGCCGGGAGCGGGGCCGGGGGCGGGTGCGGGGGCAGAGGCAGCGACGGCGGAGGCGGAGGCGGTGCCGGTGCCGGCGGCAGCGGCGGCGGCGGCGACGGGCGGCTGTGTGGCAGCGGCGGACGTAAGCTTCCCGGCAGCCCCCTCCTCCTCCTCCGGGCACTCGGGGCAACCGTCGGGGGTGTCACGCTCCCAAAGCCCGCACCTCACGTGGCCGCAGCCCAGGGGCTTACATCTGTACACTTTTCAGCTCAACCTGAGCCGCTTTGGCCACTGGCCGAGTGACGTCAACCAGCGTGTCTCACAGAAAGTGCTTACATGAGCCGGAAAAGTGGACGAGTGTAAGCCCCTGCCGCAGCCCGGCCACACGCCCGCCGCCTCGTGCGGAAACCCCTCGCGGCAGTCGGCGCACATTACCATCGGAAAGGCCACCGAACTGACGCAACCGTCGGCACCGCAGGCCTGCACCTCCCTAGCGCGAGGGTCGATGAGAACAAGCACTCGACCGTAATCGAAGCCTGACTGTATGCCTTCAAGGGAAACTGCTCATACCTACAGACGACGCGGAGGAGGAGCAGGAGGAGGAGGAGGAGGGGAAGAAGTTTCAACGTTGGTCGGGTGCTTGTTCTTGACAACTGAGTATTGTTCACCCCCTTGCTAGATCGCGGGAGTTACGCCGTCGTGGGAGCACATGACCTCGTCGCAGCGCTCGCACCAGGGCCCTACAATCGTTCCCTGTTCGGCTCAACTTGAGCAGTTTTGAACGTGGAACCACTGGTGGCCGAACGACTGACTAGTAGCTCTGCCTCGAAGGGTGAAAGGCTTACGCTTCTGAAACATCTGGAGCAGGCTCCGTGACAACACAACGAGGCACCGGGCGCGTGTTGGAGCAGGGTTGGAGAGGCTCACGAGCAAACACCCCGAGAGGATCGGGAGGGGTGAGGGTAGCGCGGTTAACCACAGAGTCAGTCGACGGTGTTTGTGACCTGGCGTTTGAAAACCCCGCTCAAAATATAGATAACCCGGAAAGACCTGCCTCGCACTCCGCCTCCTGTTTCTTCTCGTCGCAGGCGGCGCAGAAATCAATGCCGCAAGTCGCGCAGGCGATGATCCCCGGCGGGTCGTCACTGGCGTGAGAGCACACGCGTTTGGCGCACCCGCCGCACACTGCTTCCTCCGTGTCCTCCGCGCACTCTCCGCAGAACTGCTGCCCCCAGCAGGGCCTGGCGGAAAATGCTCAAAACATCAAAAAGTCGGGTGGCATTTTACTCAAGAAACGAGGGCAGCTCTGAACGTGTTGAGCACAGTCTGACATTGTGAGCAACGATGAAATGTTATTTAGGTTATCCCTTCAAACCGCGCCTTCAAACACAGGGGCGACGTTCGTGGCGCATCTAGAGGCGGAGGATCTGATGTACCCCCATCCGCACCTCCAGCTCTGCAGCCAGGGAGTGCCGGGTGATGGGGCGGGGCGACACACGGCGTTACGTGACGGGGGTGTGAGGAAGCCGGTTGTTGCAGAGTTGTTTGCAAGGCCACACCTCGCACAGCTTGCACTCGCTCAGGCGGTCGGGGTCGAAAGCGTCGCTGCACCCGGCGCAGTCCTCGCGGTCGCCCCAGCACTCGCCGGAGCACACGGCGTAGGGCTTGTAGCAGTGGTGGCACACGCGGTTGCCCCACCCCATAGTTTGACGGTTGTGTTTCCGAGTGAGGGGGGTGCGCGCGGAAGAGAGTGAAAGAGTGGCGCCGCGGGGACTTGGTGTGCTCGCTAGCCAGACCTGTCTTCACCCTGGAACCAAAACCCTGAACCCTAAACCCTAAACCCTAAACCCTACACAAGTGGTGCCTGCCAAAGACTTCTCTCCCACCGACCCATCCACTTCTTCCCGCCCCCCCTCCTCCCTCCCCCCCCACCATACCTCTAGACTCGCCCACCGACGACGACGACGTGGGCGTGGCAGCAATGCTGACGTGGCGGCTCTTGGCGGCAATGCGGGGAACTGCAAATAGATAGTGACAGTTCAAATGAGCACATCGCATTAACAAAGCGAGTGAGCCAGTCAAATTAGCAAATGAGGATCGCCTCCGCACCGTGTCTGTTACTGTCGCCGGCAAATCCCTCAAATGGACCTCAAAACATAATTTACCATGAAGAATCCATACACGTCTGTAATGAATAGGGTATACACACCCTGTGTAATTACTCTCTCATTACATGTCGATGCTCATATGACCAGCGAGACTCGCGCCTTGACCCGAGGCCTGTAAGGTGGGATAGGGTGCTTATATCAAATGGTGCGCATATTGCTCACCGCCTGGACACCCGTTATCGATTGCCCACCTCAGCACCTCCAGTTCCTCGTGTTCAGCGGCGTACATACAGGTGTCCTCATTCCAAGGGCAGTGGTGCTCCCGCGCCCACTCTAAGAGCTCCAGCTCCCCATTGCTAGCTGCGCTTGAACACGTTTCCTGATCCCACGGGCAGTCGTGCGCCCGCGCCCACTTCAACACCTCCAGGCAGGGGCTTACACTCGTCCACTTATCAGCTCAATGTGAGCGATTTCCATAGGACAGGGGGTGCATGTATGGGTCATTGATGGGCTGTCTAGAGAGTGTTAGGGGGTCGCAGGGGTTGTCTAGGGTGTATTTGGTGTATTTGGTGTTAGCAACGGCTCAGATTAAGCTGAAACGTGGACGAGTGTAAGCCCCAGCCTCCAGGTGTCCGCCCTCAGCGGCACTTCTACACGTTGACTGATCCCACGGGCAATGGCGCGCCCGCGCCCACTGCAACATCTCCAGGTGCCCGCCCAAAGCCGACGTTGCACAGGTATCCTCGTTCCACGGGCAATCGTTTGCCCGCGCCCACTTCAACACCTCCAGGTGCCCGTCAAAAGCGGCGCGCTCACAGGTATATTCGTTCCACGGGCAATGGTGCTCCCGCGCCCACCGCAACACCTCCAGGTGTCCGCCCTGAGCGGCGTGTGCACAGGTATCCCAATCCCACGGGCACTCGTGCGCCCGCGCCCACTTCAGCACCTCCAGGTGCCCGCCCGAAGCGGCGAATGAACACGTCCTTTCATCCCACCTGC
>Ga0307488_10003959_pt1 | contig 12339 bp, 22 predicted proteins | sample SB02metaG_FD_202248 | JGI IMG/M metagenome (GOLD analysis project Ga0307488, IMG submission 202248) | Sea-ice brine microbial communities from Beaufort Sea near Barrow, Alaska, United States - SB 0.2 | ecosystem: Environmental > Aquatic > Marine > Coastal | place: USA: Alaska | collected...
CGCGTTTGCAACCCTCGTCTCTTGAGTTCAACCACATCCTATGACGTGGCGGGCGATATCTGCCAGGCCCTACCATCACCAAGGTACGCCAGCGCCCAGATGCAGCGCTCGTCCGACTCCTTCGGTTTGTCGCCCATGCCCACGGTTAGGGACTGATGGACAGTGCTCGCCACGTCATCAAACGCAATTCAATCCCTCGTTTCTGTACTGAAATGGAATCATATGACGTGGAGAGCACTGTCCATCAGTCCCTGCCCACGGTGATGCGCGTCAGCTCAGTCAGGCTCTCGACGTCGAACACGTGGATCGCGCCGCATGACGACCCCGCGGCGATCGCGCCTCCGCCGTTCCCCCACGCCAAACTCAACAGGCGCCCGTGCCAAGGGCCTAGCAGATATTGCTCGCCGCATCATAGGATGCGGATGCCATAGGGCCAGGCAGATATTGCTCGACACGTCAAAGGATGCCATAGGGCCTGGTAGGTATTGCTCCCCATATTCTGCGGGTGCGCGGGCGAAGCAATACTACAAAATGCTTGCTTCAGAACGAGTGGCAGGCCAGGGAGGAAGGTGCGGCGAGTGTCTACGGGCACACCGGGTGACTGTGATCGAACAGTCCGGGAAAGTGTCTGGTAGGCCCCACCCTTGGACGCGGTTGAAGCTGCGGCGGTGCCCCAGGCCCGTCCCCACCCCATCGCCGTCCAGCAACGTCAGCAGCCTCACGCATCCGTCGTCGCACGCGATGGCCACGCGCTGCGGTGCGTTTTTGTTAGGCGCCGGCTCCGCGACCATCGCCCACACCGAACCCCCGTGCGAGTCCGTGTCCTTGCGCGGCCGCAGCGTGCTCAGATCCCATTCCGTTATCTTGCCATCCAACCCCGCGGACAACAAGCGACTCGCCACCGCGCCACCGCCGCCGATACCGCAGGGCATGGCCTCGCAGGAAACTGCTTCGAAACATCAAGGCGGGAACATGCGGCATGCACCAACTCGATGTTTAATGGTCGAAGAATGTGTTGAATGATTCCGCCGCCATGTTGGGGGGTATGCGCGCGAGGCGCCGGCGCGGGGCGACGGCGCCACGTGTGGGATGGGATCGCAACAATTTATCTGGTCCCCACCGGATTCTTTGGCCGGCTCGACGCCTTCCGGGAGGAATGGCGCGCACCATGTGAGGGATGAGACCGCGGCGCCGTCGTGGCCCGGCACGCGCGCGGTGCAGCGCCAGTCGGTGGTGTCGTATATCTCGAGGTCGCCGGTCTCGCGCGCCAAGGCTACTGTTAGCCCGCCCGGCGCCACGGCTAAGGCTACTACCGCCGCCGGCTGCCATTCGACGAACCGCGAGCGATGGAGCTCAAGCATCGCTCTTGTTGCTTCCACAGCCAATCGCCGCGGCGCCGGTTGATGAATGAAACGACGATGCGAGCGTTAGGGAATGCCGAGCACGCTCCTGTGCTATCACGTCGCCCAAAGGTTACCAGTATGGCAGCGCTATGCGATGTGTCGGCACTCGGCAGCCGCCGCCTGTTTTTCGTCGATGCGAATGAGCCGCCTTTGTGAGCTGCCGGGCGGACACCACGTGTCCGAGGACCATGTGTTCCACGTGTACACAACAATACCACGTGTACAACGTATACCACGTGTCCCGGTGCCGACTGGTGGACCGAGAAGGGGGAAGAAACAACAAACGCTCTGAGGTCGGGTCACTGCCCAACACGGCGCCACGCGAGGAGGCGACGGTGTGAGCGCGCGCGTGGGCGGCAGCAACGAACCACCGCGGTCTGTGATTCTCATCCGAGCTTCAATTGGCCGGGAGAGGGGGCTGAAAACAAAGTACGACGTCGGAGCTCAAATGCGTCTCGCAGTCTGATTTGATTCTATCCGGCGTTGCGTTGTTCTGCGGGGGAGCGGCGGCGGCGGCGGTGTGAAAGGATGCCGGCTCCCGTCACAGGCCGGCCGCGCAGCGCCCTCGTCAGCGGCGGCGGCGGCGGCGGCGGCGGCGGCCGCCAGTTCGGGGCCTCGACCACGACGACCACCTCCACCACCGTTCAGGTCGCCTCGTCGGGAATGGGCATGTGGAGGTCAGGCCTGGCGGATATTGCTCGCTACTTGTTCGGGTGCCAGTGTCTGTCACGCGCGCCGCCTTGAACGCGTTCGACGTCCCCGTTGACATACTCGCCGCCTCCTCCTCCCTGGCTTGGCCACTTATTCCCTGACTGTCTACTCTGAGTGTACCGGAGGGTGTACCAGTATACCCGCACACACTCGCCGCATCCTCCTACTTGACCTGCATCCTCCTACTTGACCTGGCCACTCGTTCCCTGGCTCAAGAGACGAGGGTGCAAAGTGCGTGTCGATGACGTGGCGAGCAATATCCGCCAGGCGCCATGTGAAAGGGCACCATGTGACTCAAAAGACGAGGGTGCAAAGTACGTTGGACGACGTGGCCGGCAATTGGCCTGGTAGATATGGCTCGCCACGTGACAGGATGCCGTTGAAATCAAGAGTTGAGGGTGCAAAATGCGTTGGACGACTTGGCATCGGCGAGCAATATCCGCCAGGCCCTCACTTTGCACCCTCGTCTCTTGAGTTCGATACCACCCTATGACGTGGCAAGCAATATCCGCCAGGCCTTATGTGGAGGCACGCGGGGCTCCCGCGAGAGAGCCATCCGCGGGAGCTTATTGCTGTCGGAGCCGGGGCTACTCGCGACGACATCTGGGACAGCGCTGGGGCCGGGGAGCTGGGGCTGGGAATCGAGCCGCACCGCGAACCCACCGCCGCCACCGCTGCCGCTGCTGCCGCTGTCGCCGCCGCCGCGCGCTTCGGTCACGTGCGCAGCAGCGGGTACGCGCGCGTCCGCCCAGCCGTAACCGCCGCGGACATCCGCGCCGAGCTCGACGCCGTGGGGCGGTGCAGGTTGAAATCGATTGCAATCCATGTTGAGTGCGCCTGGTTTCAGCGCTACAAAATACCAGTACCGTCATCAAATATGATGTACCGCATGAGTACTGCTTTGAATTGCAATTTCAATTTCAATTTCAACTTGCGCCGCTACTTCGTGGTGCGCTACGAGCGCGACTACCACAGTAGTGTCGCCAAACAGGCAAACGAGCGCATCGCCGTGCTGGAACAGACCCACACTTCCACTCACGAAGAGTTTCTCGCGGCGCAACTGGCGCTGGAGCACAGCGTGGCGGAGATGGCGGCGCGAGTGGACGTGACGATCGCCGCCGCGGTGAGCCGCGCCGCTGACGTGGTAGGGCGGCTATTGGAAAAAACCTCTCCACCGACGTTGATTCGACGAACCGAGTCTGCACGTCTCTGAGCGTGTACGCTGAAGCGTGAAGGTACCCGGTAGGTCAAGCTGAGACCTCGGTTGGAGTGTTTGTTCTCAATGACCCTCCGACGTGGTGGCGGCGCGTACGCAAGTGCTGCACCTTCAGGCCGCCGTGGCGCAGCTGGAGCTTGGTACGGCGGTGCAGGCTGCATCGACAAAACCCGTCTCTAACGCGCCTGGAACCAAGCGCTTGAAGCCAAGATATGATGAACCGCTTTCAAAACTTGGTTTGAATGAACTTGCGCTGCTACAGCTTGATAAAGAGGAGGAGGAGGGCGCCATCGCTACGGCCCGGTCGGACTTCTCTGTCCGAGAGGTAGGGCGGTGCACGCTGACCCGGGTTGTAACCAGTGTTGAATGCGCCCGGTGTCAGCGCTTGAAACGTACATATGATGAACCGTTTTCAAGTATCGCTTTCAATCTTAACTTGCGCTGCTACAGCGAGGAGGAGCTAGCAGAGATCGAGACGCAGTTTGAGGTACGCAACAGGCGGTTGAGCGACGCGGTGGGCAAAGAGCAGTCAACGCAGGAGGAGCTGCGGAGGGAACTAGTGGCGGTGCGGACGATGCTGGAGGAGGAACAGGATGCGGCAGGGCTTTCCACTCGTCCATCACTCGGCTTGGCACTTTCTGATCATGTTTTGTGGCTTCAGTGATTAAAACGCGCCAAAACGGCTCAGGTTGAGCTGAGACGGGCACTCTTCCACTTTCCGGCTTGACGTGAGCGCTTTCTGTGGGTCAGGTTGGGTGATTTTGGTGACTAAAATTCGCCAAAACGGCTCAAGGTTGAGCTGATAAGTAGACGAGTGTAAGCCCCTGCGAAGCGGCCGACCGGCGGCGGGCGACGCAGAACATGTGGAAGAAGGCGGCGAAGGCGGCAGGAACTTGCACTCGTCCACTTTTCGGCTCAACGTTACACTCTGTTTATGGGATACGCTGGATGGCGTGAGTATGTCGATGCCAAAAGTGGCTCAGGCTGAGCTGAAACATGACGAGCGTGAGCCCCTGGAAGTCGGCAAGAAACGAATGGAAGGCTGATGCGACGGCATGGTCGGCGGGGGCGGAGGCGGCGGCGGCGGCCAGGGAGGCTAGGGAGGCGGAGAATGTGGAGGAGGTTCCGAGGAGTAGACTGTCCGTCAGAGGTGGCGGTGGCGGCGGTATTCCGGGCGGCCGCGGTGGCGGTGGCAGCATCTTGGACAGCTCGCACGGCGGCGGCAGCGGAAGCAGCGGCGGCAGCGGTGGCGGCGGTGTCGCTGACCCTGAGCTCGTTGACACTGCCGAGGCCGGGGCCGTGTCCGCTGCCGTGTCCGCCGCGGGCTCTGCGTACAGCCTCCACCCTGACATGCCCCCGCCCCCCCGGGGGCGCCGTCACTCCGCCGCCAGCGACGTAGGGGCTTACACTCGTCCACTTCTCAGCTCACCCTGACCTGTTTTTGTCACTGGAATCTTACGAAATCACACAACGTATTGCATTGAAAGTGCTCACGTCAAGCCGAACAGTGGACGAGTGGAAGGCCCTGCGGCGCGATTACGGACGACGATGAAGACGACAATGCGAGTGGCGGCGGCGCCGCCTTTGGTTGGCTGGGCATTGATGACCTAATTATGGTCGGCAGGGATAGCGGTAGTGGCAGCGGGGGTGGCGGTAGAAGCAGCGGTGTTAGCGGTAGTGGCGGTGGGAGGTTATCGGGGGCTGAGTTGGATAGGGCTCGGGAGGTGCACGAAGGTGTTGCGGCGGTGTTATCCGGCCCCAGAAACGAGGTAGGGTGGTGTAGATGGACAGTATCAAATTCCGTGTTGAAACAGCCTGGAACAAGGCGCATGAAAGTAGAATATATAAAACTGCTTTCAAATTTGCTTCAATCGCAACTTGTGCCTCAGAAACGAGGAGCTGCACCTATGGGATATCTTCCAGCACTACTGCACCTGCGGAATGCGGCCGGCGCGGCGACCGACCGACCGCGGCATGACCCTCAGCATGTCGCAGTTTACACGGTGGGGCGGTCGTGTTGAAAGTGAAACTTGAAAGAAGTTGCCTCGTATTTTGGTTTCAAGCGCTGTAACCATGCTGTTTCAACACGGGTTTCACGCCCTTTCAACTTGCATCGGCCCAGCATGGCAGGCGTCACACGAGTTCCCTTTCCTCTTTTCCTTTTTCAGCTCAACTGCCAGCTATTTGGTCCCTGTGGCAAGGTTTGCGCACGAGTGCGTGGAGTCAGCGCACGAGGCGGCGGCGGCGCAGCAAGCGGACTCGCGATTTGGCGCCGCACACGCCGCGGCAGGGACTGATGGATAGAGCTCGCCACGTCATAGGATGTAATTCAACTCAATAAACGAGTAACAGAGTGCTCGCCACGTCATAGGGTGACATTTGACCCACGAAACGAGGGTTCCAAATGCGTTTGATGACGCGGCGAGCACAATCCACCAGTCCCTACACCGGGGCGCTGTCCGCGCTGGTGTCCGTCCCGCCCGCGGACGTCGAACTCATCTTCATGAGCATCCAGGCACACGAACAGGAGCGGAAAATACTGCGGGCGCAACGCGCGCGGGAGGCGGCGGTGGCGACCAGGCAGGGAGGTTATTGAACACAAGCGCTCGACTGACGTTGATTCGAAGGACCGAGTCTGCGCATCATTCACATTGAAGGCGAGTCATGCTCCAATATCGGTCGAGTACTTGCTCTCAATGTCTCTGCTGCGGGGCGGCGCAACGGCGGGCTAGGGCCAGTGAACCACCAATACTCGCGGTGGGGCGGCGCCACGTCGCCGCGGGAGGCCATGGCGGAGTTCGAGCAGTTTCTGGCAGGGGTGGTGCGGCTGGCGGCGCGCGTGCAAGTGCCGCCGCCACCCGACCCCGACCCCGGGGGCGGCAGCGTGAGTGGGGGCGGGGGCGGGCGCGAGGGTGGTGGCGGGAGCGAGGGCGGCAGCGGCAGCGGGGGCGAGTACAGCCCGGACGAGGTAGGGCGGTGCAGCTTGACCCCATGTTGACTCTGGGTTGACCGCGCATGCTTCCAGCGCTTGCAGAGATGACATGATGAGCTGCTATCGAATGTTGCTTACACTTTCAACTTGCAGCCATACGAAGAGGATGCGAGCGCTTACAGGCGTCTGGCGAGCGGCGCCACCCTCCACATCGGGCTGCCGCGCATGGTGGCAAACTTCCTCGCGATGGTTGCGTTCCCCTTCGCGCACACTGCCAGCGAGGAGATGGCGCGGGTGGAGGAGGTAGGGTCTGACAGCTAGTGCCTGCCACGTCATCCTCCGCATTGCAGACCCTCGGATCTTCAGTTGAATGGATTCACATGACGTGGCAGGTGTTATCTGCCAGGCCCTGGTAGGAGGCGGCGCGGACTCCACTGAGCCGGCGCCCCACGCTGCGGGTGCGGGTGTCCACGGACCTCAGCGACGCCGACGATGACTAGACGTATCAGTGACTGAAGGGCCCAATTCATAATAATTAGCAGCAAGTTTCGGCGTAGAATACTCTTATTAAAGGTCCAAGCCGGATCGTGCTCGTTGTCCATGAGGAAAACCTCTCATAGAGCATCTTGATCCCCGGATGCATCAGCGACGATGACGATGATTAGACGAATCAGTGGCGTAGTCTTTTTGTCTTCATGCACAGATTCACCAAACTGTCAGGATTCATCACGGGTTGACGGGGCCCAGGGCGAAGCCTGGTGCCTCGCTGACGACGTCTAGCGCGATGACTTGCTGTGCGGCATCAAGGGTGCTCGTGTCCGCTGTCGCCCCACTCGTGTCCGCCTTTTTGCCTCACATGTCAGTCAAGTCAAAAAATCACGTTATGCATTATGATGAGCGATTTTCGCCAGTTCTACACCGAAGTTCAACCAAGTATTTTCAAGAATCCCAGTCTAAAACTGGAATGCACTGTTCGGACAGTCCAGAAATGCATAGAGCTAGTCATCATCGTTATCGTCCTCATCATATTCATTATTGACATCATCTTCATCATCCTTGTCAACTTTGCCACCATTCCTCATCCTCATCCTCATCCTCCGCCGCATGTCGAACCCTCACCCAATGCGCCACCTCCTCGTGCACGCCTGTATATCCGAAATGTGCACACACGTCCTCGGCTCCACCAGCAGTCAAGGAGCACCGTGTTCATCCAGCCACGTCAACACCTCCACATGCCCGCCCGCAGCGGCGCCTTCACGCGCCCGCGCGTCCCACGGGCAGTCGTGCTCCCGCGCCCACTTCAACACCTCCAGGTGCCCGCTCCTAGCGGCCGTCCAACACGTCGCCGCGTCCCACCGGCAGCCGTGCTCCCGCGCCCACACCAACACCTCCAAGTGACCGCCATCAGCGGCGTTTGTGCACGTCAACTCGTGCCACCCGCTGTCGCACCCGTGCGCCCGAACCCACTTCAGCGCCTCCAGGTGCCCTTTTCCAGCGGCGAAATTGCACGTGTCAGATCCCCACGGGCAGCCGCGCTCCCGAGCCCACCTCAACACCTCCAGGTGCCCGCCCTGAGCGGCGACTGTAGTCGTCATCCCCCACGGGCAGTTCCGCTCCCGAGCCCACCTCAACACATCCAGGTGCCCGAACGCAGCGGCGCACACACATGTCCACTCATTCCACGGGCACCCGTGCTCCCGCGCCCACCTCAACACCTCCAGTTGCCCGCTCTGCGCAGCGCCCGAGCACGTCCTCCAGTTCCACGGGCAGTGCCGCTCCCGCGCCCACTGCAGCGCATCGAGGTGCCCTCCCCGAGCGAGAAATTCACACACCCTCGCCTCCCACGGGCACCCGTTCGCCTTGGCCCAAGCCAGCCGCGCGACGGACCCGTAAAACTCGATGAGCTTGAGCGGCACCCCCTTTGTCTTCCCCGCCCACGGGAGGTAGGAGTCCACAACCGCCGCCGCCGCCGCCGCCGCCACCGCCGCCAGGAAGGGGTGAGCCACCTGCGCGAGCACGGCGCGATCGGTGGGGTCCAGCCGCCGAAGCACCTCCGCCGCAAAGAGGCCGGGCACCTGGAGCACGTCGGACAGTCCGAGAACCACCGTCAGGTTCTGCGGCCGCACGCCCACGACGCGGTCGCCGGGCCCGTCCATTCGCACTTTCGCCCGCGCCCCCACGTGGCTCACCACGCGCCCGAGGCAGCCGTTCAACTCCGCCGCGCCCGTCAGGCCCTTGCACCGCACGCGCGCGTCCACCGCCGGTAGCTCCGGGGATCCAGGGGCGTCGCCCCCGCCCCCGCCCCCGCCCCCGCCACCGCCCCCGCCGTCGCCAGAGATCTGAGAAAAGAGAGAGAGAGAGAGAGACCGGCGAGCGAGGGAGAGGGGTCGGGGCCGCCGCCACGCGCAGGGGTAAACGACGCCATGATGCGGATGTGCAAGAGTCGGGGCACAGGTGCTGCGCAGCGTGTGCGCGCGGCGGGCGGGGATGGGGGGCGCGTTGGAGTGAGTGGGGAGGTGCACAGCAAACTCGCATTTCTGAGCGCGCCTTTCTGAACGCGCGACCAAACTTTTGGTCAAAACATTAACAATCTCAAAGCGCAGGTTGCGGTTGTTGCGTTGTTCAAGTGGAGCTCCAGTGTCTTGCGCGGGGGCGGGGGGGTGGGCGGCGCCACCTTTGGCCCACCAGCAGATGGACCCTCGGCGGGCGGCAGTACTTGCACTCTGTGTGTGGGCCGCCCTCCTCATCCAACCCCTTGCGGCTCAGGATTCGAGTCGCGCCGGGGACGGCACCCCGGGATTCGTGGGAGCTGCGGGCACGGGCGAAGTTGGGTCGTTCTATGGCGTCGCGGACACATTCTACGGGCAAGACCTCGATGGGTTGAACGTCCCATTGGCAGCCTCCCGTCTCGCGGCAGCGGCGGCGGTTGCTGAGACGGCGGCGGCGGCGGATTCGGACGACGCCGACGGCGGCGGCGACAGTTCAAGTGGGCAGTCTGACTGCTCGCAGACCGCGGATGGATGCCAAGCTCCATACGAATGGACCGCCGTCCAAGAGGGTCCCCAGGTGCGACACCCCGTGGGCAGCGCCGCGGGTGCCGCCGAGTCGCGCAACCTGTGGTCCGGCGCCATACACGACCCAAGGTAGGGCGGTGCAGGTTGGGCGTGGGCGAGAGCACCTGCGCCATGCCGACCTTCTGCCCGACGCTTTAAAAAAACAGACTCGTGCCCACTTCGAAAATGTCAGTGATGTCGTGGCGATGCCGATGGCAGTGGAGGATGTGGAGGACGCGAGCTGCTACCGAATGCACGCCCCTGTACAATATCAACATCGTTTTGAAACCGCCTGTGGTTCCAGTGCCTGAAGCTAGAACATGATGAAACGAAACGCATTCAAACTTTGTATCCACATTCAACGTGCGCCATTACACCAAGGACCCTCCCCTTGGACGTGGCGCCTGGACTTAGCGCCAGTGTCAGTGCCAGCCAAGCCCCTCACGGTGAGGCGGTGCAGGTTGACCCCGGTCTGACCCTGGGCTGGCCCCTGCGTGGCCGTGCTTGGTGTCAGCGCTCGCAGCTGAAATATGATGAAGCGCTTTCAAGCTTTGGTTTCAAATTCAACTTGCGGCGCTACATTGCGGTGCCTTCGCTGCTCCTAACTTGTTCAAGCTCTATCCACGGTCGGGGCCGCGTGAGGTTGGGCGGTGCAGGTTGACCCCGTCAAGCCCTCGTTAAAAGCGCCTGAAACTCACCATTTGAAACTGAACTTTGATGAAGTGCTTTCAAGGTTTGCTTTCAATTTCTACTTGCGCCGGTACATCAAGGGCGGCACGGACGTCACCATCCACGGCACAGGATTCGTGCGAACCGGGCGTGAGGTCTGCCGCTTCGGTGGCGGGCCACACGGCGGCGAGGTCGACGAAGTGCCGGCCAAGGTTCTCACGAATACAAAGCTGCTGTGCGAGTCACCTCACCGTCTTTTCCCTGGTGGGGCGGGGCAAGTTGAAATCAGTGGAGCACGTGTTGAAAGTGCCTGCTTTCAGCTCTTCCAACTGAAATACGAGGCGACTGCTTTCAAATTTTGCATTCAATTCCACTTGCACCGCCCCACCCTGGCTTGGCGGTGCAGGTGCAGGTTGAACCACGTTGAAAGCGCCTGAAACTAACAACTAATCACCTGGAACATGAATATGATGAACTGCTTTCAAGGTTTGCTTTCAATCTCAGCTTGCGGCGCTACACCCTGGCATGGCTGTCGTCACAATCTCGATGGACGGGATGATGTTCAGCGGAGGGGCCGTGTCCACCGTCCAGGGTTCAGGCACCTTCGCGGTATTCAACTACACCAGCCACGTCCCCTCAGGCCATTTCACCATGGATAACCACACGGCAGGTCGGTGCAGGCAACCTCCTGCCAACTTGCAAGCACATAATAAGATGTCCTTTGCCTCGGGTCTCTGCTTCAATGCCTGTGTTCAATAAATACACTGTACTCTTATCATGTGCTATTATTTTGAGTGCGCGTAGTTTCAGCGCTTAAACCTACAATGTCATGAACTACTTTTGAACTTCGGTTTCAGATTCAACTTGCGCCGCTACAACACGGGGCCGTACATCGGTGGCACGCTCGTGACGTTCACCGTGAATACGGTTGCGCCCGAGAGCCGCACCGCTAATTTCAGCGTGCCGTACAACCTCACGAAGCGCGTTTATCTGAACGACACTGACCTCACTGCGCTCAATGGCGATGGCTTACTCCGCAGCGGCGGTGCAGCGGTTGGCAATGATGAAGAGTTTGGGTTTTATGGAGTGGCGCAGGCGCAGGGCTTCGGCAGCCCCAGCCAGGTAGGGCGGTGCAGGTCGACCCTACGAGTATAGCTCATAACACGATTTCAGCTGTTGAAACCGGCATTTCTTTTGCTCAACATAGCCCAAACAAACCCATAGTCGACACTTGAAAACGGGCATATCTGCGAAAGTGACTTGTTTCTGAAACCGGGTCATAGGCTATACTCTTATGAAACCCCCCATTGGAAGCACCTGGAATTAAGTGCATGAACCTGAAATGTAATGATCTGCTTTCGACTTTTGATCTCAATTTCGACGCACGCCACTACAGCCAGGTACTTTACAATGGCACCGTGTACGACGTCATCTATCCGGTAGCACCCACAATGGCTGAGGCGGAGCAGGCGACAAAAGCAGCGAATGCGATGGCCGAGGAGATGGAGGCGTTGTTTTACGGCGTTCAATTCGATTACGCAACGATGTCGGTGGCTGCGCCGACCGCCGGTGGGGCCATACTCGTACACTCGTCACGGGGGCTTGACACATCTCTGCACAACCGATTACTTCTATGCCTGATTGAGCACTTTTCGCTGTGGTTTCAGTGACGAAACGGTCAGGTTGAGGTGAGAAGTGGACGAGTGTCAGTCCCTGGGGTGCGGCAACGTGACCACGCAGACCAACCTGGAGCGTATGTATGCCGGTGGGGCCCTGACTGATTGCGCATAGGGCATCCGTACACTACTGCCGCCACCGCCCTGCACTGAATCCATGACTGTTTGCGCATAGGGCATCCGTACGCCACTGCGGCCACCCATGTATGCCAGTGGGGCCCTGACTGGTTGCTCACAGGGCGTCCGTACACCACTGCCGCCACTGCCGCCACCGCCTTGCACTCAATCCGTGCCTGTTTGCTCATAGTGCACGTCGTTGGCAGGCCCTGTACGCCGTGGCCGCCGCCGCAGCTGCGCAGCTCGCGAGCTACACCACCGCAGGGTGCTCCCTTCCCTCAGCTGTGGCAGGGCCTCACCAAATATTCCTTTGGAATTTCCTATAATTCCAATTTCGAATTCCCTAGCATTCTGCCTATGATTCTCCGAAATACTCCTAAACGCCCAAGCACATGCGGGGAATCGCCTGTATAAACGCCTGAAACGCTTAGAAAGTGTCAAGGTTCACCCAAATTGACCAAATTACCAAAACAGTGGCCCAAAATTCACGGAATATTACACATTTCTGGATTTGCCTGAAATGCCTGCAGTAATTTCAGGCATATTTGGTCAGGCCTTAAGA
>Ga0307488_10003961_pt1 | contig 12337 bp, 9 predicted proteins | sample SB02metaG_FD_202248 | JGI IMG/M metagenome (GOLD analysis project Ga0307488, IMG submission 202248) | Sea-ice brine microbial communities from Beaufort Sea near Barrow, Alaska, United States - SB 0.2 | ecosystem: Environmental > Aquatic > Marine > Coastal | place: USA: Alaska | collected 2017-05-06
TAGCTTCTGCTTTGTTTATTTCTATTTGTCCTTTAGCTAACTCTTGTGCATGACTCTCTGCCATAGTTGCCACCTCATGTGCCAACTTATTCTTCATGTCTTTGTCTTCTATAAACTTACCAAGTAAATTACTTACTGGTCCTATTAACGCTGTTAACATTGTTGTCTCCCTTATGTTCGTGACCCATCCATATGCCAAATACACCAGTCATTACACCCATAACCACAGATACAAATGCAGATTGACTAGCAGTCGGTGCATCTAAATCCATAAACCATTCGGCACATCTCCAAGACATTATTGTACTAGCAAGCATCATAAATCTTGGTAGTATCTTCCATTTTAAAAAAGTTTCTACATTCATTGTTTTAATACCTCATTTAAACCAAAGCCTTCCAATAAAACTAAAGTAAAAAATAATAACAAAATACCACCAGCTATTAGTTTACCACTAAAGTTAGTTGATCCTATCTTAATTGCAACAAACTCATTTCCTAGTATTCTAAGCGACAACTCAAAAGAATTGTTGCTTAAATCTAAGTTTATTAATTTCTTTTTTTCTTCTGTCATCAATACACCTTTACCTTTTCTTCATCTATACTCGGTACTAACTTGCACATACAATCGTATACTTGTGCACCATCATTAGTTTGATATGTCTGACCACCAAGATTCTTAGAATAAAACGTACAATCATTTACAGACTTAAAATATATAGATCCTTGTAAAGCTCCATTCATGTAACAAGCAAGCATAAACGCTGTCATTTGGCTATACTCCTGAGACTTTCCATAACCTGATCAATACTGGGTTCTTTGCTATTTAATTTACTATACTCACAACGGAATTGTTTAGGACATCCCACTCTTATGTCTGCAAAATCTAATTCAAATCTTTTGTTTGCACCTTCATAGATACAGGCAATTTTATCTTTATAAACTTTCTGTTTCTTTAATCTGCAAGTAGTCATTTTGGGTGGTACTATTGTTCCATTATTTAACTTTTGATTTCTTGTATAATCTTTGGGTGCATTATAAATCTTGCCTTTTGCATATGCTCTAAAGGTAACTACAAAACCTATTATAATTACGGCTATCACGCAAAAGATAATCCCCAAAGTTTGTAACGTATCAATTAATTCTTTTTGTTGTTGCCTAGCTTCTACTCTTTGTAACCGATCTGCTTCTTTAGCTTCAGAAATTCTGTTAGCTCTTTGTGTTATTATCTCATCCCAGGCAGTTGGTCCAAACCTCATATTAATTATATTTTTTAACTCTGTTCGTTTTTCTTCTAAAAGTTTCATGTTTATATAATCATTGGCACTGTTTTCTACAGAGCCAAACTGTTCAGCAATAGACATACCTTTGCCTTTACCTTTATTCATCTGGTCGGCACCAGTAAAAAAGCCATCAATTTGTTTAGCTATGCCTGATATGTCTTGCACTGTACTGATGTTGCTTTTAATAAACTCTACTGATTTTTGTACTAGAGCAATACCAGTTAGAATTTCTGCAACAACCATGCTACCTCACAAGTAATCCTATGAGTAAAACAATAGCAGTGCCACTTGTACCAATCATAATGTGTTCGATACGTTTTATTCTAAGAATAGTTTCTTTCCATCTTTCTGAACAAACTGCTTCGTGTGTATCTATCTGTGCTTTTACTTCACTAGCCTTTACCATTTACACCTCGTCAGGGAAATCTGTTATTGGACTGTTACCAGTAGGCTTATTATCACTATCAGTTGGCACTACAAACAATGCTTTGAAAGCATCTAAATCTGCACAATCAGTTATCTTTTTTTCTATTGTTGCTGTGGCTGTTCTTACTGCTGATCTATAGGCACTAATATCAGAGGGTATTGCAGTTGATGCTTCTGCTTTACGAGTGACATACCAATCGCTAGAAGCTAGTAAACCATTAGCGGTTTCTTTTGTCCTTGTTATCCATATAGATTTAAGACCTAACTGAACCATTTGCTTTCCAGTCATAGAATCGTTTACTGCCTTGCCATCTTCATCAACTACATTTTCATCTGCTAATTTACGTTCAATATTTTTCGCCCAATAAAACCTATCATCATAACTTGTATCAACATCAGCTTCTACAGATACACCCCACTTAGATAAGTCATCACTTGTCCAAGATGACTGCCAGTTATAAGGGTGCTTAAAATTTTCATCGTCAGTCCATGCTTTACCAACCTTGAGGTATCTGTCTTTATATTTATAAGCCATCATTTTCTCCTATGTTAATCAACGAGCCAAGCTATATTTAGTAGGATTTTTTGCAAATGCCATGTATATGAATGATGCACCAGAACCATTAGTTTCTGTTTCAGTAGTTCTAAATTTAAAACCATTACTTAAAAAATCTACATCCCAATAACCAGAACCAGTATCATCTTCAACATTAACATAATTAGCGTATAAACCTCGATTTACTACATTATGTGGGTTTCTTACACTATCTACAATAGTCCATCTGCCAGCAGCACTAGTTTTTTTATACATAAGAAATGAAGGGGAAAAATTGGTAAAAATCATAGCCCCATCTGCATTGCCATTTCCAGTATAACTGCCAAAACGGCTGTAAGATTCTATTTCTGAGAAACAATAGGCTACATAAGTTTGACTGGCATTGACTATATTATCTGTGCCAATTGTAAATACTGAACTTGTTGGAGAAGTGTTATTCCAAAAACTTGCATTGGTATCTGGTGCTTGTGGCAAACTTAAGTATGCTGATTTTGTATTACCTAAAGATTGATGATAAACAGCCCAATGATTTGTTGTGTTTCTGACTTTTACTATAATCATTGCAGGAACTGCACCTAAGCCGTGACCTACTGTAGCACTTGAACCATTATCTCCAGTATAAGTAACAATGCTAAACCCTGCATCTGTGTTTGAATTACTTACTGATAAAAGTGAACCATCAAAATTAGTTGAACCATGTGTTGTGTTGGTATTTACTTGTCCACCCATACCACTATGAGAAGAACAATAATAATATAAAGTAGATGCTGACGAAGCTACTGTAATTGTTATTGTTTTTGCAGTATCATCTTTGACAACCCCAGTTGTATATTCAGAACCACCACCATGTGTTCCATCAGAAGTTGTTGAAAATCTAAATGGGTGCGAGGTAGCTGTACTATCTGAATAATCAAATGTATAAGTTCCACCCTCTTGTAAATTTAAGGCTACTGCACTTGCACCAAATGTTGCACTATCAGCACTATTTCTAAATCTATATTTATTGCCACTATCTGAAACAACTACAACTTTATAAGTTTTGCTTGGTGTCGTTCCTCCTGCTTTCCAGTTCCAAGCGACAAACGTATTATTATTTCCATTAACACCACCACTTGTTCCTACTTCAAATCCATCACTTTCAAATGCTTGCAAGGTATCAGCATTAGTTGCTTCATCTTCAGTATCATTAGGATAAAGTGCTTTAGTTGCACCTCTAGTTGAATCAAATATAGTGTGGTAGTTTGTGCCATTTCTTTGTTTTAGCCATACAAAATCTGGTTGAAAACCAACTCCAGATATACTCCTATCGTCTGCACCATTACCAGTCCAAAGAACAGTATTAAAATGGTCATCAGCTTGTGTTAGAGAATTAGGTCCTATGGTTGGTTCTTGTAGGTTATTTGAACATAAAGAAAGATAGCCACTCGGTACAGCACTATGGAACGTACCATTGCCATTTGCATCTGAATTAGTTGTAGCTGTTTCTTCTCCTGCAAATGAACTGTCCTGCCCAAAGTTTACAGTCGCTTGTGCTTGATAACCATTTATAGCAGGGTGGTAAGTAAGTTCTTGCATATCTTCAAAAAGAGTAAAAAGAGTTCCACCATCTACATTGTATTTTATTGAAGTTGTAGAACTATCTAAATCTATAGCTATGCCAATAACTGAATTTGCGACAATATCAGGATTACCAGATAGGCTTGTTGCACTTGCTCCAGTTATTTTACTTTCTGTAGTGCCATTTATACCAACTCCATAAACATACCCATCTAAAGAATTACTCCAAGAACCTTGATGCCAATAAGTCGCATATGCTCGTCTTCCTGTTTCTCTTATGCCAACAGTTAGTGCTTGTGCTGAACTATTATAACTATCTGCCCTTACTTCAAAATACCATTTACCTGATGAAAAAGCGAATGTTGATGCTATTTGATTCCATGCACTATTATCATATCTTAAACTGCCCTTTGATAAAGTTCCAGGTGAATACACGATATTATAAAGAGCATTAAGGGTGCAGAAGTTATTCTCTGGACTATCTGGCATTGCACAATCAGATGCAACTATACCATTACTAACTGAAAAATGATTATTTTTTCCACTTGAATCATCACCTATATTTGTTGGACTAGAAACAGTACCACTAGACGTATTTAAACCATTAGCATTAAATTTTAATCTAAAGCCATTTGTTCCATAGTCACTCACAACTGGTTCTTTAGGTATCCAGACACCATTCTTAGTTTCGCCAAAATAACTTGCATCTAATGATAGACCATCTACAAAATTAGTTTCTGCTAAATAGCCATCCAATTCATTAGCATCACCATACAAATCACCAATTCTAGTATTCGCCTGATTTAAATTTATCGCCCAATCTGTATTTTGACCTAAAGTAGCACCACCATTAGTTAATGGTTGGTCAACTCCATTAATATAAATATTGACTCTAGAACTATTACCACTTCCTGCTTGTGTTGTATCAAAATCAACTACTATGTGATACCAAGCACTTACATCTCTTAGTATAGCATTAGTCTTTACAAAATGATTAGCCCATGGAGCAACAGTTATTGTATTGTCAGAACCAATATGAATGTTTGCTGATGTTGCATCATTGTTACTCACATTTGTTCCAAAAAGATACTGAACAGCATTAGTAAACCCACTTCTTTTTAACCATGTACTAAATGTCCATGTTTTTCTATCACCTAAAGTTGCAGTTCTATTTAAATAAGGGTCGGAAGCTCTATCAAATCTCAATGACTGTGTAGCAACACCATTATAGAAACCACTTGAAGGATTTGCTAACCATGATTCTGAACTAAACATCTAATTACCCAAAGTTAAGTTGAGGTGTTCCAAGCAATACTGAACCAGATGCCTTAATTATATAAGGAACTACATCATATTGATCATTAGTAGCTGACAATCCTAAACTAGTTGCACCACCTGCACCTGCTGTTTCATAATGACCATGCAAACTTACACTCCCTGCATTACCACTACTAGGTTGAATAAAAATAATAACCCCAGTTTGACCAACATTTCCATCTTCTGTAGTTGGTTCATCTAAATCTTGTGAGCCACTTGCCAATTGAACAATAAAGTTTTGGAATGTGTCAAAATTTAAAACTCCACTAACACTCGCTAAAGTTGCACTAAATGTTGATGGTATTTGTGCTTTAGTAAATGTATTAATATCGCTAGTCTTAGCCACAACACCTTGCAAGCTCACTGCACCAGATGACACAGTAAAATCTGCTGTTGCAAAAGAAGCTGCACCCTTTGCACTAACAGTTGCATCAGCTAAATTAATTGTAACTGCACCTGTATCACCACCACCAGATAAATTAGTTCCAGCAGTAACACCAGTTATATCTCCAGCACCATCTGCACCTGAATGAACAAACTGCACACTTACACCATCTGCATTGCTAAATGTTCCATTAGAAATGACATGAGTTACAGCAACTTTTGTGTATCCACTTGCATCTGTAACTGCACCACTTACTTTAAATATAGCGTATGTTGATGGGGTTCCTTCTTTAGTTACTGTTAAAAACCCTCTTGCTGTAGCATTGCTTACATCATCCCATGATTGCACAAAAGAAGATATATCAACACCATTGTCATCAGCATCATCTACAAATAAAACTGTTACACTACTTACTGTGCCATTATTAAATGCAACTTTACCAGCACCAGGATCAGCATCAGAAGTGCTATTACTAAATGTCATTGACAATCCTGATTGATTACCAGTCGCACCAGTTGCACCAGTTGGTAATCCCAAAGCTAAAGCCAAAGCACCTGAACTTGCCGTATATGAAGCACTAGCTGTTGGATTCCCACCAGCAGCCACAGCAGATGCAGATACAGTTACAGTATCTACCTTGCCTTCTGTAACAACTAAATTTCCATTACCATCAAAACTAATAAGTTTATTAGCTCTGTCAGATGCAGATGTCGTAAACTCAGATGATGATATAGTATTAGTTCTTGATACTTTGAAAGATCTGTCTATTTCTTCTTGCTGTTGTTGTGTAATAAATGTTAGTCTATCTAACGCATCTTCATGGCTTTCTGCTGGAAAAGGATCGTTAGCTGTGTAATCTGTAATCTGTGTTTGAGCTATGTTTCTTCTAATAACAACAGTGACTCCACTAGCAGGAGCAGTTTCAAACACAACATTACCACCACTTACTACACCAGCATTTGTTACTGAATAATGAGTTGTTAGTTCTTGTACTGTCTCTGTACCTGTAGATGATCTTAATATTACAGTTAAATCAACCGCAGCAAATATCTTAAAGTCATAAGGAAAGGTTACGTTACTTCCATCTCCATTAGCACTTTTTATTGTTTTTTGGCTACTAACTGTCATAATTATCTCCAATAGCAGAAAATGGCATATAAGTCCACTTCCTCGTTAATAATATATCATTTCTCAAAATAATCAAATTCATTTTATTGTTCTTGCCTTTTGTCAATTTGATCATATATTTCTAAACCTCGCTCTGAAATTGTAATCATTCTATCATATATTTTATTTATGTTTTTTCTTTTGTCTTCTCCAGATGCTGTTTTGTTTTCAACTTCGAATTTAACTAAACTAAACATATCTATTAATAATTCACCAATAGGTAATACTAATTGTTTTTGCAAGTCATCACTAAACAAATTTTCTGCTTTTTCTCTTTGTCCATCTTCAATTAATTTGTAATAAGAATTTATTTTTGGTAAATCTTTTTCATATCTTTCTAAAAAATTTTGTATAAAAGAACTTCTGCCTTTAGGATGACCAAGTATGAATGATTTAACAATTGGATAATCTGCTAATTCCCAGTCAGGCATTTCAATTTTATCAACGACTCCAGTTTTTTGTAGAAGATAATCAGCACCTAATAAACTTAATCTTCCTAAAGAACCAGTATAACTTTTAATTATGTTATCTATTTGTGCTGGACTTGAAAATTTTTCTATACCTAAATCATATAAAGCTTCACCAATTAACTTAGATGTTTCTGATGTATATGGACCATATTCTAACATAGGAACTATTTGTTCACCTCTTGCAGAATATATAGGATTTGAAGTATAAAGACTTTTATTTGCCCAATTTTCAGCTAAAGGTCTAACAGCATCAGGGTAAATTCCAAAGGAATACATATCTCCAAATGTACCTAATATTTCATTTATAGATTTTTCAATATCTACTTTATTATTATTTTTGTATAAATAATCTAATGTTTTTTCAGTACCTGTTCCTACTAACAAGCCAACATCATGTGGTTTTCTTATTCTGTAAACAGTATATTTTTCAGGCTCATCAACTGTTCCATCACCACTTATAAAAATCCAATTTAAATCTTTATCTAATTGTGTTAACTTTTTGTAACGTGGGTCATCATGATTTAATAACCATAAAGAAATTGTTGGTAACTGTACATAAGCAACAGTTTTTGCAGCAAACATACCTGGTCTTTTTACCAATGAATCAATAAATTTTTCACCACCTCTTATTTGTGCATTTAAAAAGGCATATATACGATTTGCATCACGAACACCATTTCCAATTTTAGCGAAATCCATCAAATCTCTTGTATTGTAACCAGACATTTCAATAATATCTTTTTCAGATCTGTTAGGATATTTTTTACGCAACCTTTTTTTTGTTAACAAATAATCACCCATACGAGTAGATGCTTCATATGTCTCAGAAAAAACTCTTAACATTTCTATTGGATTTTTTACTTGATTTCTAAATTTATGTTGTTTTGCAAATTTATTTACATCTTTATTAAAATAATTTTTATCTAAACTAGAAATCATAGATTGAAACCCACCAGAACTAACAAGCTCTTTAAATTCAGGTGTTTTTTTCAAAACATGACTTAATCCTACAACAGTACTATAAAATGGTTTAAAAAAGTTTTTACTATGAAGACCTGCTCCCAAAGTGTCTCTTTCAATACTTGCAATAACAAAATCAGGATTTAAAACTGAACCTGCTCTTAATAATTTAGATGGTGTACTTAATATTTTAACAAATGTATTAGCTTGTTTTCTTGTTAAGGTATCTAATGCTTCAGCAATGTCTTTTCCAACATTCCAAACTTCACGTTTACCATCTTTTAAAAATTCTATTTGACCTAAATTTAATTTATTACTTTGACTTCTTGTAAAAAAAGTAAACCCATCTTTAGCATTTTCATTTAAATGTTTTGGATTATCAACAATTTTAGCTAAATCTTCAGGATTAATTTTAGTTGCTTTAATATTTTTAGCTTTAGTTATATTTGGAAAAGCTTCTGGATTTTGTTTTATCATGTCAATAAAAGATGCATTTACTCTGTTTTTTTCAGTTGCTGTTATTATAGTCCAAGTATTTTTAAATACACTTTCTATTGGATCTTTTATTATTCTGTCACTGCCTTTAAAATTTTTAAAAGGGTTGCCAACCACCCTTGATTCTGAACCAGATATTTGATCTTCTAAAACTCTATAAAAAGGTATAAAATCTTTATTTGCAGAAAACATTGCATCTGCTTGTTTCCTATCTAACACTCCTGAATCCACCATAAATTCTACAATTCTTTTTTGATATTCTACTAACTCTTTAAAAACCTCACCATATGTTTTATTAGTTCCTTCTATTATTTGATTTTCGTATTTATTAACAGTTGCTTGTGCATCTTTTTTAGTAATGCCTTTTGTTTTAGTTGTAACCTCACCTGTTTCTTTGTTTATTACTTCTTCTATACTTGATAAAACTTTACCTTGATTAATTTTTTCTAAACCTCTTTTTGAAACTGCAAAAGCTGTAAAATTTTCTCTTACCTCAACTTTATTAATTACTGGATCAACAATTTCCATTAAAGGTTTACCATTTGATGCTAATGTTTTACCATTTAAAGTTGAGTCTTCAATAAATCTTAATATTCTAGATTCTAAACCTGCATAATTTCTAGCAAGTTTGTAAGGGTCAATCTTATCAAATGTACCACCATTTTTAAAAAATTGTTTTCTTGCTACAAATAAAGGATGTAAGCCATCAGAAAAATATGTAATAGCATCTTGTCCTATTTTTGATATTGTTCTTGTGGGTTTATCTTTATCTGTTAATTGTATATTATCTAAAATATTGTTTGTTTCTATTGGTCTATCAACAACTTCTTTATCTTTAACTTTTTTCACTTTTTCTTTAGTTGTTTGCAAATCAAATTCTCTAGTAATAGCTGTGTCTGGACCAAGCCTCCTATCTAATTCCATTGCAATTTCTGTATATTCTTTATATTCTGCTATTTCTTTTTCCGTATAACCTCTTTTTCTACTAAATGCTGCACTTCCACCACCTTCTTCTTTAAGCATCTTTTTTAATTCTGGTGTTAATGTTTCTGTTGGTTTTTCTGCTTTATCTACTATTTTTGAAAGTTCATCAAATCTTTCAAAAAGTTCTTTTTCAGATACTTTTTCTAAAGGTTTGTCAAAAAAAGTTTTTTCAATAATTGGTTTATTTGTTGTTTCTAAAGGTTTTGCTTCAACTGTTTGTTGCGTTATTTCACCAGTTGTTTCATTTATTTTTTCAATTTCAACAGTTTTTTTAGTTTGATCTTTAGTTATATCTAAATTTTTACTTACAAAAGTTTCTAACTTTGTTTCATTTGTTATTGTTTCTTCTAATATTTGATTTACAGGTTTTTTTTCTACATTGGCTTTTTTATATAATTGTCTCACTTTAGGAGCAGAAGCTTGAATACCTGCAAATGTTGCAACTAAAGCCGTAGTATCTATAAACTCATCTTTACTTGGCAAATCACCTTTAAACAAAGTGTGCATACCTAATAAACTTGTTAATATTGTGCCTTGTGTTTGCAAAACACCTTTTGCACCAATAGCACCTGGTGCTGCTGCTGTAACACCAAAAGTTAAACCAGATTTAAATCCTGCTTTATGCCCTTCTTTTAAAAAAACATCCCACCATTCGTCAAATGTATCTACATCACCTTTTTCTAAAGATTTTAAATAAGTTTCTCTTAATGAATCAGTTAAATAACCAGCACCAAACCCTGTACCAAAAGATGAAGTTGCTGGTAATACTTTTTTACCTATTAAACCACCGACTAAATAAAATGGTAAATCCATTCCAATAGTCATCATACCTTCTGCCCATCTTTCAATTATACCAATGTCTTCTTGTTTTCTTTTTTCTTCAAATGGGTTTTCTGAAGTGAACAGAACATCATCATGAAATCTGTCCATTGCATTTATAACTGTATTGCCTAAAGCATTTTTGTACATATTTTTTAAAGATGGCAAATCTTTATCACTACCTTTTAATTCAATTACAGTATCATTCCAAAATTCTTTTATTGGTTCTATTAATGAACTCGGTTTTGATATATGTGCAGGTAATTTATCTTCAATTGTAGAATTATTGTTTGTTGGTGAGACTAACAAATTATTCATTTTGTTTATTTCTTCAGATGTATTTTCCTTTGAAACAATATTTGTAGTCAAAAGACTTTTATTCATTGCTTCAACTTCTTTTAAAACACTTAACTCTTCTTTCTCATCAATGATATTTGTATTATCTTGTATACTTTTATCATTAATTTGTTTTTCTAAAGCAATTTCTAATTCCATATTAATTACTCTTTAACCATAACTCATAAGCTCTTCTTGAAAATCTATTTTGTTTTCTCCAAATTTGACCATAAGTTTTTGACCAATTTAAAAATCTTGGATTATTTAATTTAAAATCTTTTAAATCTTTATACTTAAAATTTGGTTTATTTGTTTCTGGATTTATATCATCCCCTTTTATAGTTATTGTTGCTTTTTCTCTATCATCAAAATAAGTAACAGTATTATTTGATAAATCAAAAACTGGAACTTTAATTTGTTCTGGCTTATATTCTTTTTCTGGAATACCAATACTTCTATTTATACTATTAGAAATTTCAGCATTAATTTGTTGTGATGTTGGTATATAAAAATCTTGATTAGTAAATATATAATTACTGCTATTTGGATCAGTTAAAGATTCAGCAGAAATTCCTTGCTCTAACCCTTTATTAAAATTTGCTTTCATATTTACTGTCCATTGATACAATCTTTTATTACCTTCTGAATTAAATCTTCCAAGTTTACTTGGACCTAATATTGTTGTTTTTAATTGGTCAACAAAGTTTTTAAAAACACCTAAATTTTTTGTACCAACTTCTGTTTTTGCTTTTTGTATATCATTAGTTAAAGTTTTGTAATTTTCAAAACTAATGCTACCTTTTTCAGAACTTAATCTTTCAACTAAACTCAAAGATTTTGTATCTCCTTTAACTTTAAACTTCATTGTTGGAGATGTTACTTCATTGTTAGCAATAGCATCTTCAATAAAAGCATATGTTGTAAGATCTGTTTTAGTTGGTATTTTATTTCCAACAATATTTTCAGATATTTTTAACAAACTATTTTTTGCTGCAATACCTTTTGTGCCTGTTAAAGGTAAATTATATATGTCTTTAGCTGACATTTCTCCTGATATTATTTTAGGAATACTGTCATCTAAAGTTGTGTTTACTACTTGATCTCTTTGTTCATCTCTTCTATTTTCAGCCCATTTTATTTGTGTTTGTTCATTTTTTCTTAAAGCAATAAGATTTGCTCTTACTCTTGCCTGATCTTTAGGATTTAAACTTTTATATCTTTCTTCAGCTAAAGCATTTGAAGAAAAATCACCTTTTAAATATGCATCTATATTAGTTAAAGCTTCAACTTCACTTAAAACAATATCTTCATCCGTACCCTCGAAGTCTTGTTTGATAGATGCAGAACTTACAATTTCAGAAATTGTATTATTTATTATTGCAGTTTCTTTAGTTTTTAATCGTGACAACTGTGTTGTTTTTTGAGTTTGTGTTAAAAGTTTACTTGTTTTAATTTTGTTTTCAACCTCTGTTACTTTATTTATAGATGTAACTGCATTTATTAAATTTAAGAATGAATTATTTTCTCTTTTATTATTAAATTCATCTATATTTTTATTATCTAAATAAGGTAAATAACCATTTTG
>Ga0307488_10003963_pt1 | contig 12334 bp, 12 predicted proteins | sample SB02metaG_FD_202248 | JGI IMG/M metagenome (GOLD analysis project Ga0307488, IMG submission 202248) | Sea-ice brine microbial communities from Beaufort Sea near Barrow, Alaska, United States - SB 0.2 | ecosystem: Environmental > Aquatic > Marine > Coastal | place: USA: Alaska | collected...
GGCCTAGCCGTTTTCAGTGCGTCTCGCGACATGGGCCAATGCAATTTTAGTTAGATCTAAAATTCACCCGAAAATCGAGCGCAAATGCTGCGGGATATGTTAATCAGCGATAAAATTGTCCCTCATACGTCCCTCAGGGTTTTAGCGCAAAATGGGCTAAAAGATAAAACCTATATAAATCAATAATTTAGTGGTGCGCCCTGATGAATTCGCACCATCGACTCACGCCTTATAAGGTCAAGCTGGTGGGGGCGGTTTGGGAGAAAGGACGATCCCCAATGACAGTAACACTACAGGGTGATTACAGCATTCGCAACAGCGCCAGGAATATCTATGGCTTTGGAGGAACAGGCCTCCGCAAACGCTATGCACCGACTGGACACTTATTCACGCGGACATTCAATGCCCAAGTAGTCGTTCACCAGCCCATAGTCCGTCAAGTTCGTTGTGCCGCTTTCATCTATATCGTACCAACTACTGCCGCCGGCTTCGGCAAACCTGCTCAGATTATCCAGATCCTCATCATTGACGACACCATCCTGATTGCCATCGACGCTGGCGAGATAACCCTCGGGTGGACCGGGTGGACAGGGTTGAACGCTGTCAGTAATCAAATTCAACTGGTGCACTAGGTCCACGAAAATCGCTTGTTCGGCACTGTCATCCGGCATACCAGTGTCGGGGTTAATCAAGTTGTCTGCTGGTCTGTCGATCTGCGGATTGTATTTCCTTTCGTCAATGCGATAAAATTCAGTGCTAATGCTCGAAGCACAATTGGGATAATCGCCTGCGGGAGGTTGCTCATCACCGAAAAAGTGGTTCTGCACGACCTTGTAATTGTCATTTCGTATCGCCTCAGCAGACAGTGGGTCCATTTTAAGCATTGGCTCCTCCCGGTCATAGAGATACTGGTTGACCTCACAACACTTGGCGTATCCGCCGACGGGCACATCCGGCTGGTCGGGCTCCACCCCCCACCAAACGCCGTTATTGTCATGGCAAACCGATTTGGAAACGGGGATCTGACTACAACTTGTTTGGTTGAAAGTGCAGGGCTGGTTGATAGTGCCACCGGCCTGATGATTGTTACCCACCTGGGTGAAATTGTACTTGCGCTGGCTCTCGACGCCGGGCGTGGTGAGGTAGGGCAACATCGATACGGAATCCAAAGCGCGCGGCACAACCTCATGCACATTTTCGATGCCGGCTACTTCGCCAAACAGTTCGTACAGATCGGCGATATTAACCATGTCGCCAACTTCGCGGTTGGGCTCGCTCACCATCGACCCCGCCACAATCAATGGCACCCAAACACCCGTTTGGTAAGCCGTGCCCTTGGCCCCAAATGGATCGAACGGCAACTTCACGGAGTACCCAAGCGTGCCGTTGTCGCCGAGAATAACAATCAGCGTATTACTATCTGGACTGAGAACCAAAGACTTGTCGTCATTGAGCGTAGCCGCGCCAATAGACACCAGCAGTCGAGACAGCTCGCTATCAAGTGCCTCAATCATCAGCGTGGTGAGTTCGCGTTGTTCAACCAAAACTTGATTCTCAAGTTCAGGTGAGGCTCCCTCAGGCGCGGCACAAAGTAGTCGACTCACTACCTCAGCATCTTCAGACAAAAGTGACTGCGGAGGCTGCATCACCGGGGTATGAGCGGTGGCGAAACTGATAGTCGCCGACCACGGAGTGTCCTTGGGACGACTCGTTATCCAATCGATGGCGCCGTCAACCGGCACAATGCCACGGAAAGTCCGCGCGCGAAGATCTGTAAGCGATACTTCGATGGCCTGACCCTCCTCGTCATTGATCCACAGAGGGGAGACATAATGGGCGCTAAGGATGCTGAAACCCTTCTGTATGTTTTCGGGGGCAGGCATGCTGCACGACTGATTTGGATCTAGAATTCCACCACTGTCTCGGCAGGCGCGCCCAGGCGGGATACCACCCTCGGCACTCATCTGAGAGCACTGCTCACCACCGCCGGTATAACACGCCCCGGTATCTGCACCATAGAAGGCATCCTGCGCTGCGCTCGGCACAAACCCGCACATGTAGCGGCCCTCGTATTCCTCGCCTAGTCCGGCTGAGGTGTCGATCGAGGAGGGATCACCGGTTTCATCCTCCCAGCCAGAATAGTAGTCCCAACCCAGTGCGCTAACCATGGCATTACCGGCAGGGTTGTTCTGCTGCAAGCCAACATGAAATTTACCGAACAACGCATTCTGGTAGCCGCGTTCTTTTAGCAACTTAGGCATCGTGAGCTCGTAGGGCGAAAGCTGGTAGTTAGCGAGGTCGTACTGGCCCAGCGCGCCTAGCACCTGGGTGCGCAATGGGAATCGGCCGGTAAAAAAAACCGCGCGCGAGGTAGAGCACGCTGGCATGGACCAGGCGTTGCGAAAAAGCACCCCCTGCTGTGCGATGGTGTCGATATTGGGCAGCTGGGGTGATCGATCCAACGGCTGCGATGGAGTGGGGATTTGATTGAAGGGCCCTAGACCACCATAGCCAAATACCGTCATCTGGTCGATACCGACATCGTCCATGACGATAAACAGGATATTCGGGGGAATGGTTTTAGGGTCCTCGTCGTTGTTGTTTGAGGAATTACAGCCAGTTAGAAGCCCAGTCAACGCGATTAGGAGGCACGGAAGCACCAATGAAACACCAATATGATTTATCCCGCATTTTTGCGGCATGCCCTGATATAAAAAGGCTAGATGACCAAAAAGGCGGCGTATTAATGAAGCGAGTACTCCGCGCTGTGGTGCTGTTGAAATGTTGGTCATAAGAAGCATCGTCCGTGATTTCATTATGAGAAAATGATAACACAGGAATGCCGATGAGTCACTTGGGTGCTGCTGGCTTGGGAAGGTAGTGCCCTTGGTGGTCGAGTAAAGTGCTAGGTGGTCGCTATCTCTTACTTTGGGATACTTAAGACCTACAGCGAATATAGCGGGGAATAGCGGTGCGGACGCTGCTGTGGTTTGGGTTACTACCCTACTCAACTGAAACCACGAGCGTGAGAGCCTGTGACAGCAAAACGGCCCCCGAAGGAGCCGCTGTGTATCTGAATATCCAAGGGAACCTATTCAGACTTTGCGAAGCTTTCTGACAGCCACTAGTGATAGCAGTCCTGCCATGATGCCCAGTAGCCAAAGTGGGCTGGTTGGGACGGGCGTTGCTGCTGGGGCTGCTGCTTGGGTCGTGGTGACACTTCCTGTTTGGCCAGTATCAGGCGTAAAGGTTCGCTGCGGATTATCCCAGCCCGAAGCACCTTGAGCACTTGCTCCTCCTCTCCAGATAGCCCGGCACCCTTGCAGATGCCTCTCAATCGAAGAATCAGCTCGCCCTCACTGTCTTCGTTACTGATCATCAAGACTTTTCTGCGGTCCACGCTGCCATCGCCCACGAAACCTGTAAGGTCTCTTCCCAATGTCATAGACAACGCCATAGAAAGCGCAAAGAGAGACTTGCCCACACCACCGGCGCCACAGAGTACAGTAACAACTTTGCTCTCGAGCGTTCCGCCAAACATCTTGGCTGCACTCAGATATATGTAGGTTCGTAAAGCAGAAAAAGATTTGTAATGACCGCCGGTCATCTATATAATTGACCGGCGGTCATTTAGCGATCAGGGACTATTAATCAACCTGCGCCGAGCAACCAAACACAAAGCAGTGTGGAGACACTCATGAATTCAGTGATTGTAATTAACCAGCGAGCGCGAAGCCTAGAACAAAAGGCAGTGCGGCGCCTCGCAGTGCTAGAGGCCGCTGAGGCGTACTTCCATGACGTTGGGTATCAGGCATTTTCTATGGCTCAACTGGCCAAGAACACCGGCGTAGCCAAGGGCACACTTTACCTTTACTTCAAAACTCGGGAAGAACTTTTTCTGACCCTTTATGAGCAAAGCTTGATTCGATGGAGCCAGGCTTTTATCGACGTGTTACCCGAGTCTATGACGAGCAAGGCATATGCACATGCGCTATATCTCACTGCCATCGCGGACGGCACCTTTTTGCCTTTATTGATTAGGCTTGAACATGTCATTGAACACAATGTTGCGATTCCTAGGCTAATCGAATCTAAACGGGTGTTCATGAGGCAGGTGAAAACTGTTGCAGAACCCACGTCAACCTCCCTGAAATTGAGTGCGGCGCAAGCCATAGAGGTGGTAAAAACAATGGGCGTCCTTCTGATTGGTGCGACGCAAGCTGACCAAGGGCCATCATTAGATAACGAGGTGATGCCTGAAGATGTTCACGCACTTATTGCCAGCTTCTCATCTGAACCGCTCTTTGTTAAGAATGCCGTTCGCATCATAGAGGGCATACGCGCAGAAGTGGCATCAAATCTTTAATTCAACCAACCCTTGTGCAAGCTATCACGTAGAAGCCACGCGGCGCGACCTAGGAGAGAAATTATGGGCATAGCAGAAAAAGGCAGCATCACTGAATTGCAGCTTCAAAACCTGAACGTATTACTCGAACGACAGAGAAGCGCGTTCCGGGCCGAAGGCGAGGTCACTTTTTCAACACGGATTGACCGCCTAAAAAGGCTCAAAGCACTGATTGTGGAAAACAAAAGCGAGTTTGCGACAACAACCAAACGAGAATTCAATGGTGCGCGCTCCTATGAATTTAGTTTGTTCTCGGAGTACGCGTCAAAGGTTGAAGCAATCGAATACACAATGAAACATTTAAAAGCGTGGATGAAACCAGAAAAACGAAAAACCAACAAACCGATGAATTTGTTGGGAGGGAAGAGCCAAGTCAGATATTCCCCAAAGGGTGTCGTTGGCATTATTTCTCCCTGGAACCTACCCTTCGGCTTAACTGTTTCACCATTGACAAGCGCTCTGGCTGCCGGTAACCGAGCATTGTTGAAACCTTCAGAATACGTGCCTGAAACAGCGGCACTATTTGCTGAAGTTGTCCCAAAATATTTCTCGGAAAATGAGGTAGCGGTTGTAATCGGTGGTGTCGATATCAGTCAAAAATTTTCGGAATTGCCTTTTGATCATCTACTGTTTACTGGGTCTACTCGTGTCGGTGCGCAAGTCATGCAGGCCGCTGCAAAAAACCTAGTTCCCGTTACGCTAGAACTTGGCGGCAAGTCACCTGTCATCATTGGTCGCAGTGCAAAACTTGATATTGCTGGAACACGTCTGACATTTGGTAAGCTTCTTAATGGTGGGCAACTATGCCTATCGCCAGACTACGTCCTCGTGCCAAAGGAGCTGGAAGAGCAGCTCATCGCGCGGGTAACGCAGGAGGCGCAATCAATGTATCCAAACATAAGCGAAAACACTGATTACACAGGTGTTTTCAACGAAAAACACTTCGCCAGGTTGCAGAGCTACATTGATGACGCAGTTGCCAAGGGTGCTACGCTAACGATTGTAGGCGCTGAAAAGACTCGCCCGTCCAAAGATAATCGTCGCATGCCTCTGCACATTCTACAAAACGTCAATGAAGATATGCAGGTAATGCATGAGGAAATTTTTGGCCCCATCCTCCCAATCATGACCTACAGTGAGTTCACTGAAGTTCCGGACAAGATTGAACCTCGCCGGAACCCCCTCGCCATGTACTACTTCGGCAAAGATAAAAGTGAGCAGGAGTACCTACTGAGTCACGTGCAAAGTGGCGGTGTTTGTATCAATGACATTACGCTTCACTATGTGCAAGAGGATCTGCCATTTGGTGGTATTGGTGCTTCTGGTATAGGTGCCTATCACGGTCCAGAAGGGTTTAGAAACATGAGCCACGCGCGCGCGATTTACAGTCAAACTATGATCGATGTTTTGCCTATCATTGGCGCGCGTCCGCCCTTTGGCGACAAATTTCGAAAGAATATAAGCAAGATTCTTGGCGCAATCTAAATTTAAGATCTGAGTATTTTAGCGCACGTTTCGCGCTTGGACCTGAACGCTAGGCCATGGCATTGATTTGGACTTACTCCGCCACAGCGGATAATCAGTAAAATTACTGCTGAATAGTCGCGAGTATTCATCGAGAAAAAGCAAAGAGATGAGATGAGATGAGAAGAGATGTAAAAATTAATAAATCACCGGGAGAATGATGATGACAATAAACCGCCAATGGCTATTAGCTAACCGACCTATAGGAATGGTTGGCCCACATAATTTTAATTACGCCGAAACCCCGATACCGGTGCCCAAAAGTGGTGAGGTGCTGGTACAGAATCTGTTCTTATCATTTGACCCCGCCCAGCGAAACTGGATGGTTGACCGCCAGGCTTACCTGCCGCCAGTGGCCATTGGCCAGCCTATGCGGGCAGGCTCTGTGGGGCAGGTAATAGATTCGCAACACCCTGAATATGATGCGGGCGACCTAGTGCAGACGACCGGCTATTGGCAAGATTATGTCGTTGCAACCCCGGATGAAGGCCCAATGGGTTTGGTTAAACTGCCATCTGGGGTGTCGCCTGAAATGATGCTGTCTGTGCTCGGCATTACGGGACTCACGGCGTATTTTGGCTTACTGGATATCGGCCAGCCTAAAGCTGGGGAAACGGTTCTTGTTTCCGGCGCTGCAGGTTCTACAGGCTCCTTTGTCGGTCAGATTGCAAAGATTAAAGGGTGTCGTGTGGTCGGCATTGCTGGCGGTCCAGCCAAGTGTAATTGGTTAAAAGAAACCGCCGGGTTCGACGCCGTAATCGACTATAAAAATGAGGATGTTAATGCGCAAATTGCGCACCACTGTCCCGACAAATGGGACGTATTTTTCGACAATGTAGGCGGCCCTATTCTCGAGGCGGCTTTAGATCACATGAATCTACGCGCTCGGATTGTTGTGTGTGGGAGTATCTCTGCGTATAACGCGACCACCCCATTGCCCGGCCCCTCGAACTTGTCAAACCTGACCATTAACCGAGCGCGAATGGAAGGGTTCGTTATTTTGGATTACATGCCACGAGCAATGGAAGCTATTCAAGATTTAATGGAGTGGGTTACGTCGGGCGACTTAGTTTATCAAGTCGACTTGCAGGAAGGCTTTGACAATATTCCTGCCACCCTACAGCGGCTATATACCGGGCAGAATTTTGGCAAGCAACTACTCAAAATTGGCTAACTGCGATAATCACGAGGATTGCTATGACACACATCACACCCAAACAGCGTGAAGAAGTACCCGAGTTAGCGCCGATGCTGAAAATGGTTGAGGCATCGATGGGCTTTCTACCAACAGCCATGATGACCATGGCGCATTGGCCAGAACTTATGCAGGCCTTTGGAGATCTTGGCGCAACCATTCTAAACAGCGGTGAACTAGACCCTGGACTCAAACAAATGATTGCGTTTGCAGTGAGCAACTCAGCAGGCTGTCGTTACTGCCAAGCACATACTGCTAAGTCAGCACAAAAACACAGTGTTAGCGCAGAAAAAATACACGCGGTGTTCGAGTTTGAGAGCACTGACTTATTTTCCAATCAGGAGAAAGCGGCACTGCGCGTTGCGGTGCATGCCGGCATGGCACCCAATGCGGTAGAGGCTGAGCACATGAGTGAGTTGTCTAAATACTTTAGTGAGAAGCAGGTTATAGAAGTTGTGGCCGTGATTTCACTCTTTGGTTTTCTGAATCGCTGGAACGACACAATGGCAACCACCTTAGAAGATTCTCCTAAGCGCTTTGCAGCGCAGCAGCTTGCTTCGCTCGGCTGGGTTGCAGGAAAGCACGAGTAACCATCGAACAACTTACGCACAAAGGCAGCATGGCCATCGTCCTAAATAGTGTGCGAGACGGCCCCCCTTTAAATAACACTACTGCTTTTATCGTTAGAACCAGAAACGCAGTTTTTTACGCGAACATCAACACGGACCAGACTTATATGTACTAAAAGTGTAGTAGCTCACCGTTTGACATTTATTCGCATAAATTACTCAAGGTAAGAGATAGCTTCCTATGAAATTACTGACGTTCAAACAGCAAGGCTCGGAACATCTAGGGGCTTTGACTGACACCGGAGTCTTCAATCTAAGTACCGCTGCACCAGAAGACATCGCGTTTTCCTCAATGCAAAATTTTATAGAGGCAGGCCAACCTACCCTTGATCGCGCGTACACAATGCTCGCATCGAGTCCAGCCTCAATACCCTCGGACCAAGTAGATTTTTTAGCTCCTCTCCCGTTACCTGCTCAAATACGTGATTGTCTGGGTTTCGAAGAGCATTTAAAAAATTCGTTTGAAAGTGCCATTAAGCTGAGCGCGATGGCTGAGGATGATCCGGTTAAAGCTGAACAGGCGTTACGAGCCAGTGGCCGATTTAGCGTGCCCAAGATTTGGTATCAACAGCCCCTCTATTACAAAGCCAACCGTTTTTCTGTAGCGCAAAGCGGCAAGGACGTGGTGTGGCCAGCCTACTCAGATGTCATGGATTTTGAATTGGAAATGGCCTGTATTATTGGCAAAAAAGGCAAAGACATCAGTAAAGCAAGCGCTGAAGAGCATATATTTGGCTACACCATTTATAACGACTTCTCAGCACGGGACGCGCAAATGCGAGAATCCCCCGGGCTGTTAGGCCCGGCCAAAAGCAAGGACTTCGACGACTCAATTATTCTTGGACCTGTCATCGTCACCAGAGATGAGCTGGCCAACCCTTACAACTTGCGCATGCAAGCTCGGGTCAACGGAGAAACATGGTGCGATAACAATAGCAGCACCATTTACTGGAAGTTCTCGGACATGATCGCCCATATCAGCAAGAGTGAAACCCTCCATCCCGGGGAGGTGATTGGCTCAGGCACGGTGGGTTTTGGCTGTGGTCTAGAGCACCTACGCTTTCTAAATGATGGCGACATCGTGGAGCTGGAAGTTGAAAAAATTGGCGTCATCTCGAACAAAGTTATTCGGCGGTAATGCAGATAAATAATCACGAAGGTCATAAACTTGATAATCAAATCACCGGCAGTGAGTTTTCTCGCCATTGGTTATTGGTGTTGGTATGCGCTGCAGGAATTGGTGTAGGTGTCTCCGCACTGCCCTTTTACACGCAGGGAATATTCATTGAAGCCTGGATCGCCGATTTTGGCTGGACACGGGCTCAAGCCTCTTTGGGTATTTTGGGATCAACTCTAGCGCTCGCTGCGGTCCTGCCTTTTATTGGCTTAATTGTTGATCGCTACGGCCTGGTAAGACCTGTCATGGTTTCTTTACTGGGCCTGGCAGTGGCCTACGTATTGCTGGGGCTGTTTGTTCAGTCCATCACGACCTTTGTGGTGCTGGCAATGCTTCAAGCCATACTCGGTAGCGCGTCGTCACCATTGGCCTACACGCGCGCAATCAATACCGTATTTAGCAAACAACGAGGTCTGGCCCTGGGCATTGCGCTGTCAGGTGCCGGTGTAGCAGCCACGTTTGGGCCAAGTTTAATTAGCGGCGCAGTCGTCGCGTTCGGCTGGCGCGGCGCCTACTTTGCCATGGCCTTATTTACCCTGTTAGTGGGCGCGGTCATCGTTTTCGTCTTGTCTCGCCTTAATGGTGCCAAAACACCGGTGAATATCGATAAGGAAGCGGCCAGTAAAGAATTTAACCTCGCCAAGGCAAGTCGTACCTATTGGACAATCATGGCCGCAATATTTTTTCTGTCTCTAGGCCTTGGCGGCTTGATGATTCATTTCATACCGGTTCTGCTCGAAGTCGGGTTCACTAAAAGTAATGCGGCCAAAATAGCTGGAGTTATTGGTATAGCTGTTGTGCTGGGCCGACTCCTGGTGGGGTTTGCTGTTGATCATATATTTGCTCCACGGGTCGCCATTGCTATTCTTATTGCCTGCATTTTTGGCGTTTTAGCACTGTCAGTGTTTGGGTCAGCTGTCGCTTTACCGGCGGCATTCGTCATCGGCTTCTCGGTAGGCGCCGAGGTTGATCTGATTGGCTATCTCGTCGCTCGATATTTTGGCATGCATGCCTATGGCCAGATTTACGGAAGACAATACGCCGCATTCTTGATCGCGACCGGCTTGGGTCCCGTGATTTTCGGGGCAGTTCGTGACGCGTCCAATAGCTATACCCCCTCATTGTTAATAGCCGCGGCCTTTATGTTGGTATCGGCTACGTTGTTCGCAAAGCTCCCAAGGTTTCAGCCCTAGTGTTGCTTCGTCAGACTACCTGCCGCCTGCTTGACAGTAACCACCTCGATCGAAAAGGGACATCGCCTAGCCGATCGATTTATTCATAAGTGCAATAAGGTTCACTCAGTGCAAAACAGCGCTAATGGAGAAGTCATATGAAAAAACTTAATTTCTACGATCAACTCAATGCGGCCATGCTTCTGTTGGTGTCACCCGAGTGGCGCAAAGTTAAAGCCGCACGTAAGTCGGCAGTATCGTTTGAAACGCCGGATGTAACTATTCCAGCTGAGATTCGGACGATAGCGAGCCGTAAGATTCGTCTTGCGGAAGCCGGGCCAGCCGATGCACCGCTCGTGGTACTACTTAGCCCGTTCCCAGAAAGCATACTGAGTTTCACAGGTTCCTGGAAAGCACTGACAGAGAAATGTCGGGTAATTGCCATCGATCTTCCGGGGTTTGGTGCTTCTGAAGGTGACCGTAAAGACATGTCACCCAGCGCTCAGGGTGCTCATCTAGCCGCGATTTTTGATGAGCTTGACCTGCATAATATTCATCTTGTTGCGCCCGATGTCGGAATGGCAGCAGCGCTCGCCTATGTACTCAACCATAAACATCGCGTGAAGAGTTTAGCGGTTGGGCACGGCCTCGGTGCGCCCGGCCCGTTCAAACTGGCATTTATGATCAACATGTTGGCCAAATTTGGCTTCATGCGTTTCACAACCGGCCTGTTAGGTGCCGGGCCACTCATCGCTTTCTCATCAAAACTTGGGGCGATACGTCATCGGGCCAACGACAAACAAATAGATGACTATAAACGCGCTTACTCGGGGCGTGCCGCTGAGGTGGTTTACTGGTTTAAGGACTTTCGTTCCAAAGCCGCGGAGCTAGCTGGTCGGGTGAAAGACATCGATATACCTACCTTGATTTTTTGGGGCGAGCTTGATGTTCTGTTTGACGCCAGTAATGCTGAACACCTCCATGCAGCCTTGCCGCAAAGCAAGTTACAAATTCTGCCTGAAGCAGGCCATCTTGCTTGGGCTGATCAACCAGAATTTTTCGCAAATATGGTTATTGATTGGGTAGACACTGCTCATCAATAAGTTTTGCTTTTATACTTCGACTCCCTTCACTAATATTGAGTGTGCTGTGCTTCCGGCATTACGGTGTTTCGCGATGGCTTGATAGTCATCAGATGTCATCCAAGCAAAAGCCGCTTCCTTTGATGGAAACTCAATGATCACCGAGCGTGTATCATCCCAGTCGCCCGCCAATACCGTAGGGTCTTCGTCAACACTTAACATTTTACCATCGAACTTTTGGAAGACCTCTGCGAACCCAGCGGAGTATCTATCGTACTCACTACGATCATGTATTTTAAATCTGGCAATTATATAAACGGACATTCTATTTGGCTCCTAGCTTTGCGTTGATGTTGAGTGCCGATTACCAGCAAAAAGCAGTGAATTGATCGGCCTAGTTTATCGTGCTGTTACCGCTAAGCTCATATATTAATGACTGACGGTCATTTAATGCCGTCAGTTTATGATTAAAATCACGGCAAAACAACCTCGCCTTAACGGGCCTTCGTAGATTCAGCAACCGGGCGGCGGAGCCCCGAGTGTGACCGATGCACTGGCTGCGGGTATCCGGCTATTTGCTATCGCGTTCGCCAACGTCACTACACATCCTCCACATCAAGATTGGAGTTGGAACATCGTCTCACTTAATTGGCCACGCATCCGCACCCGTCAAACTAACACTACAACCTTTCCTAGCTGCGACTCGCAGGCGGCGCTAATTTAACTTATTCCAATAATTTTGCGCCGTCTTCCTGCATCGGTGTCGAATTTCCATCATCTGTGCTCCGCATATATCTAGTTGATCTGACTTTTGAGTTCTATATCCTTTGTTTAGCGTTTTAATCGCTGAATCACTTGCAGGCATCGGTATATGCTTAGCGGGCAAAGGAAGCCCACCATTCGACAGCACTAGGGCCCCGCTATCATTATCAATTGATTCCATGATTGTCTCCTTGGCACGTCACTGTCTTGCCTTGCTGGATATACTCAGCCAGTTGATTGCGACTGTGTAGAATTTGCCGCCCACGCTTATAGCGCAGCAATAGAAGCGTGCCCCGATTGTGCAGGCGCGTCATTGAATTGGGCTTAAGACCTAATAAACGCGCTGCTTCTTTGCGTGTAATAAGGTCATCAAGAAAGTCTTTAGCGT
>Ga0307488_10003964_pt1 | contig 12333 bp, 12 predicted proteins | sample SB02metaG_FD_202248 | JGI IMG/M metagenome (GOLD analysis project Ga0307488, IMG submission 202248) | Sea-ice brine microbial communities from Beaufort Sea near Barrow, Alaska, United States - SB 0.2 | ecosystem: Environmental > Aquatic > Marine > Coastal | place: USA: Alaska | collected...
AACAAGAATAATTTTATTACTAACATTAATTTTAACATCACATTTTATTTATTCTCAAAATACTGAGATGTCTCAAGAACAGAAAGATTTTATTTATCCAATGAAATTTGAAATGATAAAAGAGTTATTTAAAAAACCTGAATATTCTTATAAAAGTCAAAAATTAGACATTAATAAAAAATTTATAAAATCGACTAAATCAAAAGAGTCAATTATTTCTAGCATTAAATATCTTGAACAAAACGCAAAACTTGAAATCAAAAATGGAAAAAGTAGTTTCATTAATCTAAATGCTAAGTTTCCTGAACATTTCGAACCCGAGGAGTTTATGGTTATTTCAATAACAATTAAAGAAAATAAACTATTGGGAAATAAAAATAAACCGTTAAAAACATTAAAGTCAAATTCTACTTCAATTAATGCTATTGAGGTTAAACATTCAAATCAATTAAGTTATAAATCCGAATTTGACAATAATTTGAGTGGAAAAGTTTTATATAATGTGAAATTTATAACAGATTATTCAACCAAAAAAATATCAAAAAAGAATATTGGCAACTCATTTAAGTTAGGTGAAATTGAATACAAAATTATAGACATTTTTGAAAACAAAATAGTTCTAAAATCGAATTTAGATGATAAACTCACAATAGATGATATAAAAGTTAAATGCATCAATCTTAACAAAAAAGGAAATAATGAGTTCGTTTCTGAAACATGGGCTATGTCATCAGTTTTGATTGACGAGAAAATATATCAATTATTCAAAGAAGATAATGATTTAAATTTAGAGACTTTTAAAACTAAAATTTCTTTTGACAACTTAATGAGTGAAAATTTAGGTGGTAAGTTTATTGTTTTAGAAACACCTGCACCTATTGAAAATGAAATTATATTGTATGAACCAATATATGGTGTAAATAAGACCGTAGAAGTAAAACTGTAGCCAACAATCTGTATAGTTAATGGCTACAAAGTACAAAACTAAAAGTTAAGTGTTTTTTTATGAAAGTTATTGCTAAACTGAAATTTATAACATTTTAAAACGCCACTAACCATACAGTAAACGTTGGCAATAATTAGAATAAGACTCCAAAAATGATAAAATATAACTATGAAATGGATTTTATTACTTGTAAGTATTTTTCTATTACTTGGCTTTGCCAGTTGGTATGTTTATGATATGAAAAAAGCATACAAAGAAGAACAAGATGATTTTGAAAATGCTCGTCATTTATCACAAGAAGAAGACAATGAGTAAACAAATAAAATGCTAAAAATACAATACCAAAATAAAGAATATGAGTTTCCTGCTATGAATCCAATAAAATCGAATTCTTACGTATATGGAACTATCGACTTAGGCAATAACTGGCGTGAATTAGATTATAAAAATGGTGGACATACCTTAAATATAGGAGCTGCATCCTATTTTGAAGTTCCTCGTAAATTGTTTAGAGAACTATACAAAAGTGAGTTCTTTTACTCTGACCAAATAGTTGATGAAATTGAAGATAATATTATATCTAAAGAATTGCCACTAATTGACTTTGATTTAGAAATATCATTTACCAAAATTTTTGATTTTAAAACCTGTGAGAGTGTTTTAATTGGCAACATCAAGAATAAATTTCCAACCTTCAAAGAACTTGAAAATTTAGCCTTAGATAAAAATATTGTAGAGGATTCATTATTACAATTTGGAAACAGTTTTTCTTATGAACTTATTCTTGCAGGAATCAGATTCGGAGAAATAAAAGACAACACAATTAATCTAATTTGTTTGGCTAATTTTGAAACCCCTGAAAACAAAGGAAAAATAGAAATTGATATTTGGCTTCCGATAAACCTATATTTCAGAGCTGGAGTTCATACTGATGATTTTCCTGGGAAATCGCAGAAAGAAAAAAGGGAAGAAATTAAAGATTGTTTTGCTTTCATTTATGACATTACAGAATATGATTTAGTGGATAGAACTTATAATAAAGAAAGTGAACAAGTTGAAATTCAGTTTAAAAATAAAAAATGGAATTAAAACTAGCGATAGAGCAACTTTATCAAACATTTTCTTCATTAAAGAAACCAACCAAAATTATTGAATTTGAGTGTGTGTGCTGTTTAAATAAAGCAGGCGAAAAGCATTTTTTAGAAACACCTTTAAGAGAGCTTAATGAACATATTTTTGGTTCCATTATGGAATCTTGTAATACCATAAAAATGGGTAATGAGTGCTACAAATATTATATTCCTAGAATTTTAGAATTAACTATAATTGAAAATTTTGATTTTAGTTTTTCGTTTATAGAATATGTGTATCGTGATTTTGCAAAATTCGACTATCAAAATAAATTCAATGAAAAAGAAATAAAAGCAATAGACAATTTTTTCTATTCATATTTAGAACAAGAATTTTCAAAACCAAAAAATGAAAGAGATGAATCTGAAATATTCAATATTGCAGAAACAGGATTTAATGTGATTCCTTTTCTAGAAAAAATTCAGCAAAATAAAGATTGGTTAGAAATAAAAGAAGGACTCAATTATCACCTACATTTACAAGATACTAAATGGGCAGAATCTAAGTCCGAATTTAATATTTGGTGTAAGAAAGGTACAAGACAAAGTATTGTAAAACACCTAGCAAGTTAATATGAACAAACCAATAACAATATATATACCAGATTATTATAATCAAAAAAACATTGATGACAATTGTTTAAAGCTTTCTAAAACAAAACCACTATCAAAAAAAGATGATGCCAATGCAATGTTAATAGTAAGCATTGAAAAAATAGAGAATTACAAATGTAGACTACAATGTATTTCAGAAAAAGATAGAGAAACAATCACAAACAATTTCAAAAGTGCTAAACTTAGCCTTAAAATAGCAGATTGCGAAACTTATGCATTAAACTGGCATCATTTCATTGTTCGTTGGCTTGATATCTCAAAAGATTATGTATTACAACTTATGATGGTGGTTACTAAACCTCAATATTTAGCATATCATACTACTCATTTTAGTAGTGTTTTTTATAAAACAGAAGTGAATAAAAATTACGATTACTCAAATATATCAGATATTGGAAAAGTGTTTAAAATTAAGCTTTTAAAAGAGGTACAGAAAGAAAATGAGATTACCTTAAAAATAACAGGCTCTCAATTTTTAAAAACGCTTAAAAAAGAATTGGAAGAGAAAGAAGAAGTCCAAATAGAAAGCTTTATGTGTACAGATTGGAATATGTATTACAACTTATATAATCCTGAAAATTTTTCAAACCCAGATTCTACAATAGAATGGGAAGACAACTCTGATGTTTTTGACTATTACGAGAAACCATTTACAGATAATTCAAAAATTACGATTGTATGTAATGAGAAAGTTTTTGGTTTAGATACATTGAAAAATCTTGTGAGCAACACAGGCACGGCAGAACAAAAGTTACTTTCTTTTTTTGAGCATTATACGTTTGGTAATGGCGGAGCTTATGCAGATACTGTTCATTACCAATGGGCAAAAATAGAAATCGAACGATTACATAAAACAACTTATTCCAATCAAGAGTTTTTAAAACGAAATTTATGTTTAGAAGACATAATAATTACCGAAAACGCAGATAAATTGAAACTATATTTTAAATGCAGTTGGGATACTGAACACGGTATTGATATCATTCTTGATAAAAATTTTGAATGCAAAGCAGAAGAATAACTACTGCCAACAAGGTATAAAAATAATAAGGGTTAAGTGCCAAACCAAAAATTGGAGCATATTAACAAAGTCCGCCAAATTTACAATTTGACGGTTAAAAGAAAAATAACGGTAAAATTGTAAATTTGGCTAAGTGCTAATCCGAAAAGTAAATGAATTTTAATCTCTTACTATTCTTATACTAGACCGTTGGCATGCATTAAAAAAACATGAAAACAAAAAAGATATTTAAGACTTCTCTCCTATTAATTCTTGCGGTATTAGGATTTATTTATATAGCGAATTACTCGATAGAAAATAATGCGCAAAACAAAACTTATTCTGATTCAAATCTAATTGAGAAAAATAAAGTTGGATTAGTTTTAGGAACTTCTAAACTATTAAGAAACGGAAGAATCAATTTATATTTCAAATATAGAATCAATGCAACGGTTGATTTGTATAAAAACGGGAAAATTGATTTCGTCCTAGTAAGTGGTGATAATGGAAATAAGAATTATGATGAACCAACTGACTTCAAAGATGAATTGATAAAAAACGGGATTCCTGAAAACAAAATATTCCTAGATTACGCAGGATTTAGAACGCTTGATTCTGTTATTAGAGCAAAAGAAATATTTGGACAAGATAAAATTACTATAATATCTCAGCAATTTCATAATGAGAGAGCAATATACCTTGCAGAGAAAAATGGGATCAAGGCAATCGGATTTAATGCAACGGATGTATCTGGTCGATATGGAATAAGAGTTCAGCTGAGAGAGTATTTAGCACGAACAAAAGTATTTATAGATATTATACTGAACGTAAAACCGAAATTCTTAGGAAAGAAAATTATGATTAAATAAAACGCAATCCGTATAAAGTTAATGTGGGTTTTTATAGTTTTCTTCAAAGGTTCCTGTCTGTTTACTATGTCACTCATACTTATTTATCTATTTTTATGTCGACAAAGATAAAAACACAAAATAGGTATAATAGTAATTGGTGTACCCCTTATATAATTATTAAGCACAAAAAAAGAGCTACAAATAAATGCAACTCTTTCTAATTAAGGCATTTAAACCTTGTGACCCCGGTAGGATTCAAACCTACAACCGCTGGAGCCGAAATCCAGTGCGCTATTCAATTGCGCCACGAGGCCTTTTGTGGTTCCTGCCTATCGTCTTTAAAAAGATACAATTGGCGAGGAGTGTACTTTAATTTGTTAAATGCTTTTTTACCAACATAGAAATCACTTTTCCATCCGCTTGTCCCGCTAATTCGTTAGAAACAATGCCCATCACTTTTCCCATGTCTTTCATTCCTGCCGCACCTATTTTAGCAATCGTAGCGATGACTACACTTTCAATTTTTTCTTCAGACAATGCTTCGGGTAAAAACTGTTCTAACACAGCAATTTCTTCTAATTCTGGATCTGCTAAATCCTGTCGTCCTTGTTCTATAAAGATTGCTGCACTGTCTTTTCTTTGCTTCACTTGCTTCTGAATGATCTTCGTGGCTTGTTCTTCACTCACTTCTTCCAATGCTCCTGTTTCTGTTCTTGCTAATAAAAATGCAGCTTTTACAGCTCTCAAAGCTTGCAATGCAACGGTGTTTTTTGCCTTCATTGCTACTTTCATTTCATCCATTATTTGTTTCTGCAAGCTCATCTTTTTAATTTTTATTTTTCAAAGATACAAATATCAATTCCATTTTTTAGGTTTCTTTAAGTACAAAAAATTCTTATCGTAATCTATAAATGCTTTTCCTTTCCCTAATACATCGGCGCCAATAATGCCGTGAACTTCTTTGGCATGATGTTCTGTTAAAGCCGTATTTACGTGTTCTAAATTAAACAAGACCAAATGACATTTTTTAGTGTACCAATCGCCTATTTTTAAGTGATTGTTTTTAGACAGTAAGGTTTCCATATTGGTGGCTCCTGCACCGGCTGCTTTGGTGTCACTTTCTTGGGTGTCTAAATTAAAAAAAGAAATTAAGTCTAACCCAACACAAGAATTTGACGCCCCTGTATCTAAAATAAATCGTCCTTTTACACCATTTATAGACGCTTTCAATTCCAAATGGTTGGTCACCATTTTCTTCAATTGAATCTTTATGTATTTCTTTTTCTTTAGTACCTTTTTTAAACTTGTCATTTACTGTATTTTTACACGAAGTTTCGATTTCACAAAAATACATTTTTAATGATTACTGATACACACACGCATTTATATTCAGAACAATTTGATGATGACCGACAAGAAATGATGCAACGAGCAATGGATGCTGGTGTTACCCGTTTTTTTATTCCGGCGATTGATAGTTCTTACACAGAAAGAATGTTGGATTTAGAAAAGAACTATCCAAAAGATGTTTTTCTAATGATGGGATTGCACCCGACTTCTGTAAAAGAAGATTACACAGAAGAATTGTTATTGGTGAAGGAATGGATAGATCAAAGAAAATTTATTGCTATTGGTGAAATTGGAATTGATTTGTATTGGGACAAGACTTTTTTAGCCCAACAGCAAGAAGCTTTTAGAACACAAATACAATGGGCCAAAGAGAAGAAACTACCTATTATTATTCATTGTAGAGATGCTTTTGATGAAATTTTTGAGGTATTAGAAACTGCAAAAGGGGATGATTTGTTCGGAATTTTTCATTGTTTTTCGGGCACTTTAGAACAAGCAAAAAAAGCAATTTCTTACAATATGAAATTAGGAATCGGGGGTGTAGCCACTTTTAAAAACGGAAAAATTGATGCCTTTTTAAACCAAATTGACATCAAACACATTGTTTTAGAAACCGATTCTCCTTACTTGGCACCTACTCCCTACCGTGGAAAAAGGAATGAAAGTAGCTATATTACAGAAGTAATTGATAAATTGGCGGCTATTTACAACCTCTCTTTTAATGAGGTGGCAGCGATAACAACTCAAAACTCAAAGGACGTTTTTGGAATCTAAAGTTACATACTTCAAAACCCCATTAGGAACTGCAAAAATTGTGGGAGATGACAACGGAATTCAATCGATCACAGTTATTGATGAAGCCCTTGAAACATCCACAGAAGTTCCAAGTTGTTTGCAAGAATGTGTCGTACAACTTCGAGAATATTTTGAAGGGGGAAGAACGCATTTTAATTTGAAGGTAAATCCAAAAGGAACCGATTTTCAAATAAAGGTGTGGAATGCATTGCTTAAAATTCCTTACGGAAAAACGAAGAATTATTTAGAACAGAGTAAAACAGTAGGAGATGTCAAAGCCATAAGAGCCGTTGCTACTGCGAATGGCAAAAACCCCATTTGGATTGTAATTCCATGCCATAGAGTTATTGGCTCCGATGGTTCATTAACAGGGTATGCAGGCGGTATTTGGCGTAAAAAATGGCTTTTAGAGCATGAAAACCCAGTAAAACAACAATCCCTTTTTTAATTCTTTAGATATTAAAAAACCAATTTTTACGTTTGTTACATAAATACAATATGTATAAAAACCTGCTACTATTATTACTGCTTCTAATTGGATTAACAATCCAATCGCAAACAGTTTCCAAAGATTTTAGGAGCAAGAAATTCAGCATTCAAAAAGACAGCGTTCAAATAGATTCTGTAAACATCAATTCACAGCAATTTAAAGTGTTCAACACTTATCACAAAGAAATAAATTCACAAGAATATCAAATCGATTTTATAAAAGCAATCCTAGTCATTGATTCGAAAAAATATCCTGAAATTATCGTTGAATATTTTAGATTTCCAGCATTTATCACCAAAATATATACTCCTTTTGACAAAAAATTAATTGTTCCCAACAGCACAAATACAGGACAATTGTATAGTTTAACAAGCAATAAAAAAGCGTCAAAAACAGCTCTTTTTAATGGACTACAGGCCAAAGGTTTTTTAACCAGAGGCATTACCTCTGGAAACAACCAAAATGCAGTAACAAACTCGGCCTTAGACTTAGAGATTTCAGGAAAAATATCAAGTACTGTTAGCTTAAGAGCCAATATTTTTGACACCAATATTCCGTTACAAGAAAATGGTTATTCACAAAATATTACAGATTTTGATCGAATTTTTATTGAAATGTATAGTGAAAATTGGCGTGTAAAAGCGGGAGATATTGGTTTGCAAAATAAAGAGAGTTATTTCATGCCTATTGATAAACAAATTGCAGGACTAGAAGTAACAGCACAAGTGAACAAGAATTTAAAGATTGGGGCCTCAGGAGCTGTGGTTCGAGGGAGATTTAGTGTGTTTATGTTGGTGGGTGTTGAAGGAAATCAAGGACCCTATAAAATTTTAGGTCCTAATAATGAACCCGCGATTGTGATGATTGCTGGTAGTGAAAGTGTGTTTGTCAACGGAGTAAAAGTAGAAGGTGGGAAAGACAAAGAATATACCATCGATTATAATTTGTCTGAAATAGTATTTGACACCACTTTTCCAATTACAAATGACATGAGAATTTCGATTAAATTCCAGTATTCCGATCGAAATTATACACGCTTTGTGACCTATGAACAAGCAAACTATAAAAGTGAAAAACTAAATATTAGCGGGTATTTTTACAGTGAAAATGATGCAAAGAACCAGCCTTTACAGCAAGTTTTGTCTGACAATCAAAAGGGAATTTTGGCAAATGCCGGAAATAACACCAACTTAATGTTTTCAGAAAGTGCTTTTGCGGAAACCTATTCTGAAAACAAAGTTTTGTATAAGAAATCTTTAAGCGGAGGGGTAGAATTCTTCGAATACTCAACCAATGCCAACGACGAATTGTATCGCGTTACTTTTACAAATGTTGGTGGAAACAATGGTGATTATACCCTATCAAGAACTGTAGCTACTGGAAATATTTTCGAATATATTGGAGTAAACTTAGGAAATTACAGTCCCATTATAAAATTAGTTGCCCCTTCTAAAGTACAGGTTTTCATTGTAAAGTCTGACTACAAGCCCTCTGAAAAAATAACGATCAACTCAGAAATAGCATTGAGTAATAATGATGTGAATTTATTTTCGTCAATAGGCGACGATCAAAATAAAGCAATCGCCGCCAAAATGGGTTGGCAACAAATTCTTATTGATAAGAAATGGCAATTAAAAAGTGATATTCAACACGAATATGTACAACAAAACTTCAAAACACAACAAGTTTGGGAACCTGTAGAGTTTAATAGAGATTGGAATATATTATCTAATAATGCTACAAAAAATTACTTTCAATCAGAATTCACCCTTCAAAACAAACAGGATGATTTTATTTTGTACCGATATAACAACCTAAGCTATAACAATACTTTTAAAGGAAATAAACATGAAGTTAAATCAGTTCTAAACTTCAATAAAACTACTTTTTCTGCAGATGCCAGTCTATTAGAAAACAGCTCTTCTATAGAAAACAATTCCTTCTATAGAGCCAAAGCGAATGTAGAACATCATTTTTCTAAAAACTGGGTTGGCGCCTTCATCAACGCAGAAAAAAATGACAGAAAAGACAGCAATCAAGAATACATAAATACAAGTCACCAATTTAAAGAATACGAAACCTATTTTGGGATTGGAGATACGGCGAAAGTGTTTGCAAAGTTGGGCTTTAATTATAGAAATAACGACAGTATAAAATTAAACCAATTTACAGAAATCAATCAAAGAAAAACATTTTACCTCAACTCGAAACTCATAGAAAACAAAAAGGCAAACTTGGCTGTTTATGCAAATTATAGAATAACTAAAAACAAATACACCTCAGATGAAAAATCGTTAAACTCTAAAGTGGTGTACCATCAAAAACTACTGAATGACTTTGTCAATTTCAATATCTCTTATGAAACCTCCTCAGGAAACGTTGCACGTCAAGACTACATTTATGTAAAAACAGAAATTGGCCAAGGTTTTTACACTTGGATTGATTATAATAATGATGGTGTTCAAGATTTTGATGAATTCGAAATTGCACAATTTCAAGACCAGGCAAACTACTTAAGAATTCCTTTGCCCAACTTGCGTTTCATTGCTACTCAGAGAGCAAAATGGCAGCAATCTTTGTCCATTAATTTCTCGAAATGGAATGATCAAAAAGGACTTATAAAAATGCTTTCTCATTTTAGCAATCAAACCTTTCTATCTACAGATAATGAACAAGAAAGAGTTGGGAATTCCTTTAACTTTAATCCGTTTAATTTTGATGAAAACAAATTAATTCGACTGAATTTCAATATAAGAAATCAACTTTATTTTAATAGAAATTTACAAAAATACAGCAGCACTTTTACTATCGGAAACTCCAAAAACAAGCAACAATATTTTATTGGAAATCAGGAAAACACCCTCCGTCTAAAACAACTAGATTTTAGTCATAAATTTGCCAATTTCTGGTTGATAGAGTTGATGGGAAAACTAGCTGAAAATGAGTTAAAAACAGCAAATTTCAACAATAGAAACTACAAAATAGTATCCAAAGAGCTCTTTCCTAAAATCTCATTCCTGTACAATAAAGACAATCGTTTTAGTGCATTTTATCATTATAAAAATAAGGAAAACAAACTACAAGATTTTGAATCGTTAAAACAACAGCAATTTGGGGTAGAGTATTTTTATATCAGTAAAAAGAAAAATCAAATTAGTGCAAATATGACTGTTTTTTTAAATGAATTTACAGGAAATGAAAACTCACCCGTTGCCTACCAAATGTTAGAAGGCTTGCAAGCAGGTAAAAACTATACTTGGAACCTCCTTTTCAATCATAAATTAAATACTTTTTTAAATTTGAATCTTAGTTATTTGGGTAGGAAGAGTGAAAATTCAAAAACAATTCACACTGGCAGTGTCCAATTAAAAGCCCTTTTTTAGATATTTTTGGTATAATTATTGTGTATTGGAAATTAACTTAAAAAAAAACATGAAAAAAATCACCTTATTACTATGTCTACTTATTAGCGGACTAACACTTGCACAAGAAAAGACTGCTGAGAAAGCACCTGAATTCCCTCAAGATGTTAACAAAAAGCACGAAATAAAAATCAATGCTTTAACACTGTTGGTGGCTAAATGGATAGATGTTTCTTACGAAAGACTTATAGACGAAGAATCTTCTTTTGGAATTGCTGCAACTTTAAACACTGATACTGATGAAAGTGACTTAAAGTACTCTTTAGCCCCATATTATAGACGGTATTTTTCTGGAAAATTTGCAAGAGGCTTTTTTGTGGAAGGTTTCGGAATGTTATTTTCTGCAAAAGACAGCGGTCTTTTTGGTTCTGGAAGCAATCAGTTCGAAAGTGGCTTTGGTATGGGTGTTTCTGTAGGTGGAAAATTTGTGTCAAAAAAAGGATTTACAACAGAAATCTTGTTAGGAGTTGGGAGAAATTTTTCGAAAAGTGATTATAATGAAGCAATCGGAAGAATTGGAATTTCAGTTGGATATCGATTTTAAAAAATCATATTATTTTTTGTAAATTTGCCTAAAAGATAAGACCATGAAAAAAACGCTTTTAATCGTATCCTTCTTTATTTCTACCCTTGCTTATGCTCAACAAGAAGTGAAGTTGAATATTGGAAATGCCATCATTATAAAAACAATAGACATTTCTTATGAATATTATTTGAGCGAAGATTCTTCTGTGGGAATTTCTGGTTTGTATAATTTTGAAAAAAATAGTTCCGATTTTAAATACAATGAAGAAAGTATGATTACTCCTTATTTTCGCCATTATTTTACTTCAGACAAGACCTGGAACCTTTTTGGAGAAGGTTTTTTCGGGCTCAGCTCTGGGTACAAAAAAGTAAAACTAGAAGATGATTCAAATAGTTATGAGAAATATTCTGATGGCGCCTTAGGTGTTGCCATTGGCTCTAAATACATCTCTGGAAGTGGTTTGGTTGTTGATATTTATGCGGGTGTTGGTAGGAATTTATTTAGCGCCAACTCCCCTATTATAGTTCCTAGATTAGGGGTAAATGTGGGTTGGAGGTTTTAATCCAAAAAAATAACTTTATAAAAAAACCTCACTAAAATTTAGTGAGGTTTTTTTATATCGATACAAATTGTAAATTATTACATTTTTTGTAGCCAGTTTTTCACCGCAACTTCAGCGTGTATGATCTCTTTTAATTCAGAAATTTTGACTCTTTTTTGTTCCATGGTATCTCTATGACGGATGGTTACAGTCTGGTTCTCTAAAGTATCGTGGTCTACAGTAATACAAAAAGGTGTTCCAGCAGCATCTTGTCTTCTATAGCGTTTTCCTACAGCATCTTTTTCATCATAAAAAACATTGAAATCCCACTTTAAGTCATCCATAATTTTACGAGCTACTTCTGGCAACCCATCTTTTTTAACTAATGGAAAAATGGCTGCTTTAAAAGGGGCTAGAATTGAAGGTAATTTTAAAACCGTACGTGTAGTACCGTTTTCTAAGGCTTCTTCTTGTAATGAATTTGAAAAAACAGCCAAGAACATTCTATCTAAACCAATAGAGGTTTCTACAACATAAGGTGTATAGCTTTTGTTTTCTTCGTGATCGAAATATTGCAACTTCTTACCAGAAAATTCTTCATGCGCTTTTAAATCGAAATCTGTACGGGAATGAATTCCTTCTAATTCTTTAAATCCAAAAGGAAATT
>Ga0307488_10003968_pt1 | contig 12327 bp, 15 predicted proteins | sample SB02metaG_FD_202248 | JGI IMG/M metagenome (GOLD analysis project Ga0307488, IMG submission 202248) | Sea-ice brine microbial communities from Beaufort Sea near Barrow, Alaska, United States - SB 0.2 | ecosystem: Environmental > Aquatic > Marine > Coastal | place: USA: Alaska | collected...
CGGATGGTTCATTACATCAGGCATTTTTAACCAGCATTGAATAAGGACAGTTTTATGTGGCTCGTATTTTTAAAAGAATTAACCGAATTGCTCAGAGACCGAAAAACCCTGTTTTTCATGATCGCCTTGCCCATACTGATCTTCCCCCTTATTTTTGGAGGATTGGCTTATTTTAACATTCAGGCAATTGAAAAAGCCGAAAGTAAAGTCCTGAAGTATGCTGTGTTTGGCGGCCAGTATGCCCCTCAGTTGACGGACAAACTGGCTCAGTCAGAGCAATTCAGTCTGGTGGCGTTAGAAGAAACGAATGATTACGCGGCGCAAATCAGCGCCGAAGTCGTAGACTTTGTATTGGTTATTCCCCCTACCTATTCAGCCGATGTGCTTAAGCATGGCCAAATCAGCATTCAGTTGTATTTAAACGATGCCGGTTTGAACCTGGTGTATAACCGAGTAAATACCCTGGTACAGCAACAATCACAGCTATACCAGCTGGCCGCTTTTTCCGCCCTGGGACTTACTGAAAAGCAGCATCAGGGATTGTTACAACCCATAGTGCTGGAAAAAGTCGATATCGCAGACAAGCGGGAAAACTGGGGTGAAAAAATCGGTGGCATGCTGCCCTATCTGTTGTTCCTTTTATGTTTTCAGGGGGCGATGTTCCCGGCCACAGACATAGGCGCCGGTGAAAAAGAGCGTGGCACCCTGGAAACCCTGTTAATTTCCCCTATCGAGCGCAACAAGATAGTACTGGGCAAGTTTTTTACTATCGCTTTTGCCGGGGGCATGACAGCCCTTATTACGGTGGCAAGCATGGCGCTGTGGGGGATAATATTAAGTCAGGGATTCGCCCTGCAGTTTGTGGCCGATTTTATGGGCCAAATCGCCTTGCTGGATTTTGTGTTGATGTTTTTGCTGCTGGTACCCGTGGTAGCGATTTTTGCTGCCGTGTTACTGAGTATCTCAATATATGCCCGCAGCTTCAAAGAAGCGCAAAGTTACATGGGACCACTGGTGATTGTGGTCATCATTCCGGTGATGATTGCCCTTATGCCTGGGGTAGAGCTTAAAGGAGCCTGGGCCTGGGTGCCCTTGACTAATGTGGCCCTGGCGATGAAGGAATTGGTCAAGGGCACCATGGATTACTTCCAGCTGATTGCGATATTTTCATCAACGGCGCTTATTGCCGGTCTGTTGCTGGGGTTTTGTGTGTACTGGTTTAATCAGGAAAAAGTGCTGTTCAGATAACCCACACGTTTAAGCTTATAAGCTGGCTGTAAATACGGGGATCCCTCCCTTATCTACAGCCAGACACAACATATAGTGCTTCCTTTTATGTAGATGCTTCCTTTACTATAAAACCGTGGCCAATATTACTTGACCACTACATATTGACTCCAATGAACAAAATAATTTATGTGTTAATATCCCACCAAATGCTTTAACTCCAGTACTAGATGCGGTTATAGATTACCTAGCGAGCAACCCTGACCGACGAGAGGCCTTTGGAAGTGATCTAGTCGTAAAGGCACTTCTTCCAAAGTACTCTTGTGCATCTACAACAAATAGCTAACAAGGACCAAACGGACAAATAACAGCTGGCTGTTGTTCGTGCCTCACAAATTTTAGCCAACAATTTTTTACCTCTTAACGAGACGTTAGGAATTTATTCAAACTGCTCATGGGATCTAATGTATGGGAAAGGTAACAAATATTACACAGGCTAAATTCTCCGTAGGCGCATTGGTGCATCATCGTCTTTTTGACTACCGAGGCGTAATAGTGGACGTCGATCATAATTTCCAGGCGACGGATGAGTGGTATGAAGATGTTGCTAAATCGCGCCCTCCAAAAAACAGGCCTTGGTACCATGTGCTAGTTCACGAGAGTGATCATTCCACGTATGTTGCTGAACAAAATTTGGAAGCTGATGATGTGTTGCAACCCATCAATCACCCTATGGTGGAACACTTTTTTTGCAAGTTCGATCATGGGAGGTATGTGCGCATTGACGCAGATAACTAGCCAAGAAACTCCTAATAAGCAAATGTAGGCGGACGCGGCCAGGGCCGCGCCGCTGATTTGGGCGTTAACGAACGGCCTCTTTTGTTCCCGCCCACAGATTAAATCGTAAATCCCCAACGGCTGGTTTGGTGGCTTTGCTGTCTTACGACTAGAGTCATTTTGCCTGAAAGATGGCGCTGCTTGGTGGAGCTACGTGGATAGCCCTTGTGTAAATACAGTGCGTAGTCTTAGCTTTTGCCGGGCTTGACGAAGTGCCCTTTACATAGACACCCATAATAAAGACGCCTGTTTTTTGAACTGAACTACACTTATTACGTGTTTCATTTTTAGACCGGTAGGTGGATTATGCCCCAGCCTCGAAAAAGCCAAATCAGTTTAATTGATACACCTTATTATCATTGCGTTTCCCGCTGTGTTCGCCATTCCTTCCTGTGCGGTACAGATAAGTATTCAGGCCAAAGTTACGAACACCGCCGTGGGTGGGTAGAAGACCGCGTGCTGTTTTTAGCCACTGTCTTTGCCATCGATATCTGTGCCTATGCGGTGATGAGCAACCATACCCATGTGGTGTTGTATGTAGATAAAATCCTGGCTGATGGTTGGGATACCAATGAGGTGTTAAGGCGCTATCACAAACTGCACAAGGGCACACTGTTAACCCAGAAGTATGTGAAGGGGGATGAGTTAAGCCCGAGTGAACGGCTCACCTTTGATGAAACGGTTGAGCAATACCGGCAACGGCTGTACGACATTAGCTGGTTTATGCGCAATCTGAACGAGTACATTGCCCGGGAAGCCAATAAAGAAGATTGTTGCACAGGCCGATTCTGGGAAGGGCGGTTTAAATCCCATCAGAGCGAATATGGAAACCACACCTGAAACCTCAAAACATACCAGCATTAAAAAACGCACCCAGGCAGTAAAAAGCAAACAACAGCAACCCAAAACCTTGATGCCCTTTGTGGGCAACCCCAGACAAAATATGCCTAAGGGCATTGCCTATCAGCTTAAAGACTACTGTGAGCTCGTCGACATCACAGGCCGCTGTATTCGGGAAGATAAAATCGGGTATATCGATACTAGCCATAGCCCCATTTTAGAACGCTTAGGCTTAGACTCACAGCAGTGGCTAACGCTAACCACTGAGTTTGAAAAGCACTTTTGTTATGCCGCCGGAGCAGAGCTAATGATGAATGCCTTTAAGCGCCATACCCATCATCAAAGACTAAGAGGGATGGGCAAGGCCAAAACGTTACTGAAACGTGCCTGATATATCTGCATACTGACATCAAAGAAGACAAAACAGCACCGAATATTTAGGTGCGGTGAAGTGCTATACCCAATCCGGCTCCAATCCATCATTTACTCCGTTTGACTACCTTACAGACTCATTTGAAATGTGATTTACGCCTGAGAACCCTTCTATAAGACAATGCCAATAACGTGATGTGATTATATGTACAAACTATTTAACATGGATGTCTAAATTATTTGTGTCATGTTTAAATCATCAACACGTGATGATAATAGCTTGCATTAAAGAAATCTGTATTATTGAATGCCCCTGAACCTGACAAACTAGTTGGAAGTAAAAAGGGTATTATTAACAGACAAAGTTAAGAAACTAAACAAGGGTTTGCAATCATTTTAATATATCGATTGACCAAGATGTAGCTTTAATAAGTGTAACAATACATACTTGTTAATTTTACTTGAAATACGGCGTTGAAAAAGAAGAATTAAAAACTGTCGCGTTAATAGATAGCAAGTTCTAATAACGGAGAGTCATTTATGAGTCATGTTTAGCTTTACAACCTAGGGAAAAATACTCACCTTCAACCATGATATGAGAATTCGCAATTGATTTATTCTGCAAAAGGGCAATTTCTGTTTGTGCATATCAGTCGTTGTGCCGGAACGTTAATTAGCAACACCCTCTATCAGCATTTTTCTGACTCTCAACAAATTGGCATTCAACATACGCCCATTGCTGCCGCATTACCTTTGCTTGAGTCAGAGTTTGAGCAACTTTACAAATTTTGTGTGGTAAGAAACCCTTGGGAAAGATTAGTGTCTTGGTATGAATTAATAAACACAGCTACGATCCAACACCATCAACATACCAAGCCTAATCGTTACGATTTTGGACAGTTTCTTGATAACTGGTTAGGCGCAAGCATGGATATCCAAGGAAAAACCAGGCCAGTTCAAAGTCAGTTTGCAATGATTGCTGGTTCTAATAACAAAGTATTGGTTGATCATGTTTGTAGGTTTGAGGATCTGCAACAAGAACTAACCAACGTGGGAGAGCAGCTCAAATTAACATTCCAACTTGGTCAGAAAGTGAATGCCAGTTCTATCCAGCATTACAGCCTCTATTACAATAATGAAAATAAAGCAAAAGTTGAAGATATCTGTCATGAGGATATTGACTATTTTGGCTATCGGTTTGACGATCGCCAAGGCTGATTGGATTTTTTCCGAGTTAAAATTTCTAATGCTAACGGCGATGAATCATATCGTAGTAAATCAATGACCATATCAGACGCTTTATTATCTGAACCAGAATATAAAATGCCAATAAAATCCGTCATAAAGACGTCAATATTAACGCCTGAAGACTGAATTTGGTGTAACGCAAAGGTTTGAACTTCTGGATCAATATCATGCAACCCCTTTTTAAGCCATTCTTGCTGGTGCTCGCTATCAAAGGTCAAACCGGCCTCTATTGCTGCTAGTCTTACTGAACTGGATTTGTCATGCAAAATAACCCTATCCAATACTGCTCTACTATCTGTAAAGTTGGCCCAAGAAACCCGTTTAATTGCGGACACTTTTTGCGTGTCATTGTCTGTCATCATACTAGTAATTAAGGAAGTTGTTATGTTGTTTTCAAGATCACTTAAACCAATTCGATAGTCTGTTAAGTTACTGAGTTGGTCGTCTATATCTAACACACTAATAATTGGCGTTAATTGGTCATCTGCACGCAAATTTTCCTTAAGTGAAGACAATAGTATTGGGTTGATATCTGACAACAGCATAATAGCTTGTTCTTTTAAAGCGAGTTCATTATCGCCAAGGATAAGATTTAAAAGTAACGGCACTGAAGCATGGTCAAATTCCAATAAATAAGACATTGCTCGCCATTTATCGCTTTCGTTTCCTTGATAAACCCAAGTGTTAAGTTGAGACAAGGTTATCAGCGATGTTTGTTGTTTTATCGGATCACTGTTGGCGGTGGCCACCGTTGGAGTTTCTGCGCCAGACTCGTTAGATAATGAAGAGGGAAGTTCAAGCGTGAGACTATCTTTTTTTAAATAATTATTGTCTATTGGTTGATTATCTGCAGCATTATCATTGTGTGTTTGTAGCTTATACCATAGTAAAGCGGCACAAATAAAAGCGATAGGAAAAATGCACCATTTAGAAATCATCAGCCAACCTTAGGCAGATCGCGCTGCATTTGGTGATGGACATGATTGGAGCTGACAATCGTAAAACCCATCCTTAGATATAGCGAAATAGCGGGATTATCTCGAGTGACTGTTAGTCTAACGGGCTTTTTATTTTGATTTGCGGTTTTAATACATTGTTGCAGTAATTCTGTTGCTATCCCTTTCCTCTGATATGCAGTTAACACAGCAATATCGACCACTACTAGCTCGTCATTTTCTAATGACCACATAATATAACCACTGGCTTTTTTTTGAAAATAGGCAATTCGCTGCTGCAGGTTTGGATACTGCGTTTGATATTGAGCCATCTTTGCAGAAAATTGCAAAAGCATCAGATCGACAATTGGCCCCTCGTACTCCAACCCCAAAAAATCTGCATTTGTTTCGCACCAAATTTCCCGGATAATCGGCCAGCAGCTTGCCGAATCATCCGAGAAAACCAGTTCAGGTATTGTGTGGTGCATGGTCAAACCGCAATTTCACAACATCATTGGTACTGTTAATTTCGAGACGGAAATATCCCCTGTAAGGCAATAATGTAATTGACCACCTGATAGGGCTGCATATTATTAACAGACTGACCACCGCCAGAATTTTCAACCGTTACCGCTCCATCTTGCATTGTACCGTTTGCGGCAGAACTATTGTAAGTCGCAGACTGGTTTCCCGCATCCGATGACCATACATTGCCAGCAGCTGTGTTGGCATTGCCTGCTCCATTTACACAGTTAACCGCAGCAGTATGGGAATGAGGGGGAAGTTGGGGCAAAGTGAGGGTGTTTTGTTCAGTTCCTGATTTTTCGCCAAGGCGACGAGAGGTCAACCCGGGACCATTACCAGCGTGTATCGGCACTCGTCCTCTCAAGTCAGGCAATGCGAAAGTAGTGCGTCCATCTCCTCCGTAAATTGTACCCAGTAATGAAAACAATGCTGAATTGCCACTAATTGCAAGCAACTGCCCATCGCACAAAGCCCATCCGCGAGGTGCAAAATTTCCGCCAAACATCGATATTTGTCCTAAAAATGGATCCGACATTACTTTCTCCTAATAAGATTTTTTTAGTAAAGCTCAGTACCGCCACCCGGCGATCAATATATTCAAGCCATCAATTTCGAGAAGGAAATATTCCCGTTAACGCAATAATGTAGTTGACCACTTGATAAGGCTGCAGATTATTAACCTCCTGACCCGCTCCGGTATTTTCAATTGTTACTGCCCCATCTTGCATTGTACCGTTTGCGGCAGAACTACTGTAAGTGGCAGATTGGTTTCCGGCATCAGCAGACCACACATTCCCGGCCGCTGTGTTGGCATTACCTGCTCCAGCGAGGCAATTAGCTTGCGCTGTATGACTATGAGGCGGAAGATTGTTTTGTGTGAGTGTATTTGTTTCAGTTCCTGATTTCTGGCCAAGGAAGCGATTATCCAGCCCTGGTCCATTACCCGCGTGCATCGCGGCACGCCCACGTAGGTCGGGTAGTGCCATAGTAGTGCGTCCATCTCCTCCATAGGTTGTACCTAGAATTGAAAACAATGCTGTGTAGCTGCTAATTGGAAGCAACTGCCCATCACAAAAGGCCCAGCCACGGGGCGCAAAATTGCCGCCAAACATTTGAATTTGAGCGATAAAAGGTTCAGACATAATATTTCCTTAAGATTGATACCTATACTTCCCGCTAGCCACGTACTTATAATCTATGCGTTTCAGGAGCTAGCCTAAGGCATTATTTTTAAATGTTTATAAAATTACGTTTCACTCTCATACTGTTTTGATGCGAGAAAAAACAGCAAAATATTTACCTTCATTACTGTCTGATTGATTTCCGATGATACTAATTGGAAAATCAGCTCCACTTGACTCACCAGCTAATTGGGCATTATAAACGCCACTTAAGTCGATGGTTTTGTCAGTTGGTTCAAGCAACAGGCTAAACTGCTCTAGTCGATTATCACTATTCATATTATGTACATCAGCAATCTTTACTTTAATGGTCATTTCATCATTATGCAGTTGAAGAGAATTACCTTTATGCATTTCCAATGTTTTATATGAAAGATTTTTCAAACCCTGAGAATGATCTTGATGGTCAGGAGCATTTAACCAAACGGCGGTGTTATTGACACCACTAGCTATTGCAGAGTTAGATACCGCAGAGCAGATCCCTGTAATAATAAAGTTTCTTCGTGTAAGCATTGCTTTCTCCTGGTTAGACTTTCCCTATCCAAAAAAGGGAATAAAGTGGATTAATTAGCTTTTCTTCTAGCAAATACAATTCCAAGCCCTGCAAAAAGCAATGCTAATACGCCCGGCTCTGGTACTGGATTAGGGCCTGGAGGTTGGACTTGATCTTGAGTCGTAATGCTCAAGCTTGAGAAAATCAACCGAGCGCCGTTGAATTGAGTAATCTGATCTGGAAACGAGGGTAATAATCCTGGACTTTCCGTTGGTCCAGCCAATGTCAATCCTGCCGATAAAACGCCATCTAGTAACTGCGCTAAAGAACCTGCACCTAAACTAAAAGAATAAACATTGTATTGGCTATTTGCTCCACCGCCGCCTTCAAACAAAGCATCTAAGGTCGCAGAATAATCTGAAGAATCCAAGCTGAATGCACCTAGTTGGCTTCCAGCACTGGCAGAATCATGGTCATAAATGCCAATGGTGAATTGTGCTGAGAGGATTGTATCGGTGATAGCACCAAAACTGTGGGTCCAGGTAGAGTCGTAATTGGAAAGTGTTTCAGAACCATTGTTATTGGTATCGTATGTCATGGCAGTTGGTGCACCTAACACATCCGAAAGACTTAAAATTTGACCATCAACAAAACCAGAGGCTGCGGGGTCACTACCTAGGGTACTCGTTATTACGCCTGCATTTGCAGACGGAGCGATTAAAGCAAGCCCAAAAATAGCGGTACTTAGATGTTTGACAAACCTTTTTTTCATTTTATTATTCCTTAATAATTCTAACTCAACAATGAAGACGAAATAAGATTTTCGACTCTAATTCAGTCACTTAGTAGCTGACGGAGTAATATATGCATCAATCAAGCCGTACAAATAAAAAATGTATATATTTTAATCGCCTGAAAAAAACATTAATATTTCATAAACTATATCTTATTGAATTTTATTGCTTTTATAAGTTAATAATTATCCGTTACTGTCGTTATCCTCCTATATTGAAAGCAACCAATTGCTGAATGTCACTGACGGAGTTTAAGCGTTATGTAAATTAACTTGACACTTGTGATGCGCTTTAGAGTCCAAAACAGTAGAAAAAATTAACCGAACTAGTCGCAAGTGACGACTTCTGTTGGGGTAAGTGAACTGTAACCCAAGTGTAAAAAACACTGACACCAAAGGAACATTTGTACCTTTATCGATGGAGTAATAACTCGAGCCAAGCATTTACAGTAACGTCTAAAACTAAATGAACCCTATCGGTATCGCTGTGATTTGTAACGGAATGAGGGTCACTTAGACGTAAATACCAACACTCGCCAGCTTGGATTGGGACGATCTTATTATTTAGCAAAAAAGTGACTTTTTCATTGGTGACAATGGGTATATGCAGTCTGGCTGTGCCCATCTCTGCATTTAAGTCATGATCGGTATGCGTTTTAATTTCTGAACCCGCCGACAATTTCATCAGCCGCACCGATAAGAGTGAACACTGAAAGGTAGCGAGTACTTCTTGTAAATAATGTAATGACCGCAAAAAAGGCGTATCGGCAAATTCTTTACAATTAGGATCAGAGTAACTCATCAAAATAGGATGAGAAGCATTTGCCGGACCCCGTAAGGGTATAATTGACCAGTCCCCTCGATAATTCTGGGTGACAAAATGTTTTAACCACTGAGTTTTATTAAGCGATTGCAAGTCACGCTGCATTTTTTTTACATCAAAGGCGAGTGCTAATTTTATCCTGTCAGCTAACATTCTCTCACCTTGCTATACATTCCCTGTTGCAAATTTTCTATTAACCACTCGTTTGGTTGCAAATCAATCGTCATATTGATCCGCTCGATTTCACCATTGTGCTCGATACTGTGAGGATCAGAAAGCCGTAAGTACCAGCACTGTCCTGGCCGCATTGCGACTATTTTGTGGTTAAGGTAAAAATTGACTTTTTCTTCAGATTGAATAGGAATGGTCAAGCGTACGACTGATTTTTCAATGTGCATTGCTAACGTGGGATCTGTGTGCTCAGCAACGCTGCTGCCCACTTCCAAACGCAGTAACCTGACTAAGGTGACGTTGCAGTGAGATGAAAAAAAATCAATTACCCGCAAAAAGTTTGGCGAATTGCACAATGCTTCACTATTCCTCCACTCACACCATGAACCATCGGCATAATCGTCGCTTTGTGGTGGCTGAGGTATACTTGTATCGACTAAATGTGACGGGTTACGCAGTGGAATAACATCATAATAGATGAAGGGTTTAAGCTGCATTTTTTGAATATCTTCTAGTAATAAATCAGCGTCAAAACTTATTGGTAATTTTATCCTGTCAGCGAATGCTTTCCCGTTAGCTATTGAATCATTCATCATAACTTCGCTCTATGTTAGGCCAATCTTGCTATAAAATAGTCTGTCGTAGGAATCCAATTAAGGCAAGAAATTCAGACATAAATCATTATTTCATGTCTTTTACTGAACAAAAATCAAACCTTGTTGAATAGACAAAGTATGTGGTTTATTGTTCTTATTCCTAAGCAGTTCAGTGAGGAAATCTTGAACCCAGGTGTTTAGCTAACTGCCAAAAGCTAGTTGCAGAACTGCTCCGCGACGGACAAGCGATTGCACAAAGTCGCAATCAGGCTCGGTCACTTAGTAAATTGATTGGGACAATGGAAAACGAAGTCAGGGAGCACAAAAAGGTAAGCAATAGCTGACGTTGTTAATAAAGTGGCCAGAGGCAATTTTAGTGGAGCAATCAGCCCATTGAGCCTCAAAAAAATTCGGGGAGTAGCTAGTGCCAATCAATTTAGTTAACTCGGTATTAGACTGAACACGAGTATACCAAGCTAAATACTTATATCTTCACTCAAACAACCTTGCGAGATAGTCTATGTCGAGTTATGAAATTTTAGCTGTTCAGAAAGCGCAGATCGAAGGTCAAGGTTTTACATTGCTTCCGGGCGCATTACCGAGTCGTATATTAAAACGTTGGCAAAAACTTGCACAGCAACTAGAAACGAATGCACTTGATGCACATGAGCGTTCACAGCAAACACATGGCGCATGTGTAATTCAGGATCCTGTCGGACCAAGACTAATGCGGTACGATGATGTACTTGGTATTGACCCTTGTGCTGTAATAGAGTTGCTTGCCTGTCCAGCGATGATAGCTGTAGCCCGTGAGTTGTGTGGTCGCAATGCAATTCCACTACAGTTAGATATACTATACAAACATCAGCACCCGCACCCAGTAATTATGTGGCATCAGGGTGCACCTCATCCGCGAAGTTATCCATACTTCAACATCGGTATATATCTCGATGATGCAAACCCCAATGACGGTTGTTTGCAGTATGTACCCAATACACAGCATGAACTGCAAGACATTGCTGGCTTGGCTAAAAACCATGGTTGGGCGATCCCTGGTGTAGTAGAACAACCAGCAAAAGCTGGAGATATATTGATACAGGATATGATGATCCTACATGGCTCCCCTCCTAAACGCAGCGCAGGAGCCCGACGCACAATTTATGTCGAATTGCGCACAGTTGAGGGCGTATTAGAGAGCGAAGCCCAAAGTTCTTACTGGATAGAATTGCGCAAGCGTTGGATGGGACTGGTACTCAAGCATGCTGAAGCCGGCAGTTGGCCAGAAGAATGGCAACAAGACTATCCTACTGACTTAGGTTCGTTACAAATGGAAAGTGAAAATATCTTGCGTTATCATGAGCCACCGATCCCTGCCGTTTATGGGATCCAGGACTTTGATCAAACAGATTATCCCGTACCTGCTGATATGCGAAATCCTGAATCTGATGGAGTATAGGTAAAATAAAACGTCATTTTTCATAAAATAACGATACATGTTGCCTCATATTTTCCATTTTGATATATTTTTTATATTCTTGAGGGAGTGAAAGTCGGCAATTTCTCGTCTATTACTCAACTGTTTTCACATAATTCAGAATTCAAAACAAGCGCCTCCCACTGTTGTGCAAACCAGTTTTGAGTATTGCTTTTATTCAAACCGACTTATCTGAGGCGGTGCTCTACTTTGTGGGGGCAATAATTCGACGACTTCGTCATTTTTTGTATTCAGGTGACTGAGTATCTTTTGGATCACCAATGGATGTGCATGAGACACATCCCTGTGCCTATCCCTACGGGGCAGCATGCGCTATGCAAATCAGCTTTCCTGCCGATTTTTCGATACTCGCTATAACCTCCCACCACCGCATTGCTCACAGGTTTTTATTTCTATCCCAAAAACCCGTTTAACTGTTAAAAAGCGCCCTAAAACAGCTCACTAACAACATAACCAGAGGGTAATTTTAGCCCAGCCTTACAGTTGCCAACGATCTTTCCTCAATGACCGCTTCACATCCTGAGATGTTCAGTCAACTTTGCTTATGCGACTGCCGGCAATGGTGGCTTTGCTGCCATAGGACTCGGGTAATTTCACCTGGAAAATAGCGCTACTTGGTGAAGCTAAGTGGATAGCCTTTGTGTAAATATGGTGCGCAGTATTCGCTTTTGCCGGGCTTGGCGAAAGGAGCATGCCAACGATGCCAATTAACGGGGCCCCATTTGCCGAAATATTCTGTGTTTCTTGAGTCCCTGGGCATTTTGTTTTGCCAATACTTGGGTATATACTAC
>Ga0307488_10003969_pt1 | contig 12326 bp, 15 predicted proteins | sample SB02metaG_FD_202248 | JGI IMG/M metagenome (GOLD analysis project Ga0307488, IMG submission 202248) | Sea-ice brine microbial communities from Beaufort Sea near Barrow, Alaska, United States - SB 0.2 | ecosystem: Environmental > Aquatic > Marine > Coastal | place: USA: Alaska | collected...
GCAGTCTTCCGTCGTGTGTGGCGGCGAGCACAAGACTACTGCGCGCGGAGGGACGCGATAAGGAGGCATTCGGTCGGGAGCGATGGGTGAAAACAAGCGGTGCCACCACGGCACACGGAAATTTGCCTGCGTGAAGTGCAACCCCTACCCTCACGGCAGGCTGAAACGCAGGTGCACGGTGTGCACCCCCTACCCGCACGGCAAGCGGAAAGACAACTGCGCGAAGTGCAGCCCCTGCCTTCACGGCAGGGTGAAAAGCAACTGCGCGGACTGCACCCCCTGCCCTCACGGCAGGGTGAAAAGAAGCTGCACCCAGTGCAACCCCTGCCTTCACGGTAGGGTGAAACCCGACTGTGCGGACTGCAACCCCTGCCCTCACGGCAGGCTGAAAAGAAGCTGCCCACAGTACAACCCCTGCCCTCACGGCAGGCTGAAAAACAGCTGCGCAGCGTGCAACCCCTGTCCCCACGGCAGGCTGAAACGCCACTGCGCGGCGTGCACCCCCTGCCCTCACGGGAAGTTGAAACACAAGTGCACGGCTTGCAAAACGGCACGCGCGACTCCGCCGAGTTCGAAGCGAGTTAAGCGCGAGCCGGAGAGTTCGCCCGAGATCAAGCACGAGTCCGAAGTCAAACTCGAGCCCGAAGTCAAACTCGAGCCCGAGATCAAGCAAGAGCCGATCACCATTCAAGGCTACTTCGGCTTCAACCAGTAAACCAACCAAAGCAGGGTTCGACGAAGAACACGGTGAATACAGACATTCTGGTGAAGAGTTTTAGGTTCGCGATACACCACGACGGCTTCAACGAGTAAACCAGTAAATACTACGGCAAACCCCCTAATACTGCGACCCCACGAACCTCGTCTCCGCTTGCATCGACATCTGCGTGTTCGGCCTGCCAAGCCCGAAGTCGTCATCCTCGGCGCCGGCCACGTTAAGGCCGTCTGCTGGGTCGTCGAATTCCGTCTCCGCCATGTCCGGCGGTTCGCCGGCGTCGAAACCGCGGTTGGTCCCGACGTCGCCGCGGTTCGCTCTTAAAAAATTCTGTAACAAACCCTCCAGCTGATCCGGGTCCTCGCCCCCAGAGCCTTTGTTGCCCTCGATACCAACGCCAAGCGCGCGCATCCTGGCCGCGTTTTTCTGGTACACAGCATCCAGTTTTGATGATAAGTCAGCGTCCCTGGTGGTCATGCCGGCGTCGTCTTCGTCGTCGTAAGTATCGCCCCCCCCGCGCGCCTCGTCGGGGCCGCCGTACCGGGTTGAAACACCGACGCCGCCGTCCAAAGCGTCATTCTTTCCTTCCCGATTCGATCGGTACCCCACTTGTGGCGCGGGCCGGCCCGCCCCAGGTCCGGAAAAAACGCTCGCACCGCCGCCGTTTCCTTTCAGAAACGGCGCGCGTTCCATGGTCTGGCCGGGGAAAATAAAAGCGCTGTCGCCCGCTATCGATCCGAGCTCGTCGTCCACGTCCAAGCCGCCCCGGCGAATCAGTACCTTCGCATTAGGTTTGTGCCTGCCAGGCGACCCCACGCCCATGTGTTGTCCCATGTCACCGGCTAACTCGTTCGCGTCGTTCCCGAGGGACACGAAAGGCGCGCCCGCGTCAAGCGCGGGCCCCAGGTCGTTCGTCGTGTGGTGCGGCCCTTGTCCGTCTCGCACGAAAACGCCGTAGTCCTCGTCCCGCGAGACGTGCGGCGGCCCTCGCAACGGGTCCGTGGTTGTCAGCCTGTGATTGGTACACGAAAACGTGAGACGACTTTCACGCCGCGCGTGTGACGTAAGTACGTACGGAGAATCGGCAAACCGTGTGTCCCCGGATTTGGGAAAGGGATTACGCACGCGTAGTACGGGACATCCACGCCGTGGCGCGCCAGGGCGTCGCCCGTGCTCGCTGCGGGCGGCAACGCGCTGATAAACGCCTGGTCCGCCAAATTCTCCCTCATCTCCGCCAGCTCAACCCGCGCCTCCGCGCTGTGCTTCTCCGCCATCTCCGCGCGCTTGGAAAGAATAGCCATGTTTGCGTTTTGCGCGCGCATCTGCACCATCAGTTCTTTGTGTTCCGTTTGGAGCTCGGTCCTTAACTGGTTCAGCTCCCTCGCGCCCGCGGGAGTGGGGCCTCGCGGGGGCGGCGGGACTTGTTGAGGGGGAGGGCCTTGTTGTTTTCGCTGTTGCGAGGGGAGGTATCCGTCGTGGTTGTTGTGACTGCCGTGTTGCGCCGTCTCGTGTTGGCTTTCGTTTTCGGAAACGCGCGCCCTCGCGTCGTCCCGAGGTTCGTGTACGCGCCGGGTCGCGGCTTCGGGAGGAACCGGGATGTCGTTGGTCATCTGCTCGCTCCGTTTGTTCGCGGCGTTGTGGTACGCCTCTTCTTCAAGCCTCATGCGTTCCTCCGCTTTTTCGCGTTCCAGAAACTGTTCCCGCGAAAACGCCTCCCGCAACCGTTCCTGCTCAACCCGCAGCCGCGTATCCTCCGCCTGCGCTTCCCTCTCTACTTGCTTTTTTTCCTCCTCCTTCCTTAAACGTTTCTCCTCGATTTGCAACCGCAACGCGTGCTGCAGCTCCTCCCGCGCCCGGTGCTTCGCCTGAAGCGCAAGCGGGTTCTCGTTTTCCGTTCTGAAGTTGGTGATTTTACTCCGGGTCGCGCTACTCGGCGCGGGGTTGGGGTTGGACGCGCCGCCGTTGCCGTTGCCGCTAGCGGCGAACCGGCCGTGGCCCGGAACCCCGGCTCGGCCACCGGGGACGATGGGTACGTACTGCGTCTGGCCGTTGGGTGACGCCGGATACCCCGGGTTCGATTCACGTCTTTGGTCGAGTTGGTGATCCTGGTGGTGTTGGTTTGGCGCGTACCCTTGCTGCTGTCCCGCGTTTCCTTGGTACCCTCCGTCGTCGCGACCGCCGCCGTCGCCGCCGCGACCGCCGTACTCGTACCCGCCGCCGTCCAAGTGTTCCGTGCGGTTCGAAACCCGGGCCTGCTGATTCTCACTCGACAAAACCGGCGCCCCACCCCCCCCCTTTCCCCACGGATCATACCGCCGCTGGTCCTGTTCGTGTCGGTGTTCCTGTTCCTCCGTCGCGCGCTTCTCCTCAAGCTTCCGTTGCGCCTTGTCCCGAATCTGTTTGTCCAGGTCTTTTTGGTACTCAACCGCTTTCCGTTGTTTCTCCGCGGCTTTGCTTTGATCCACGCCGTCCCGCCAGTGCCCGCCTGGAGGTCCGGCGCCGGGTCGCTGGCGCTGCGGCCCTTGGCCGTTGTCCATCACGCTTAAACTCCCTCGCGCCAGCAACTGGTTCTCCCGCGCCGCGTTCGCCGCGTTGGTCAGTCCTTTCGGGCCGTACCCGGGGGCGTCGTACCCACCGCCGTGTTCGTGTCCTTGTTGTCCTTGTTGTCCGTGTTGTGATTGTCCTTGGTGCGGCGTTTCTTGCGTCGGGTGGTACGCCCGCGGCTCATCCGGCTGGGAATGGGAAAGAAAAGTGTCAGTCTTGAGTTGGGCGATGTGCGGGGTATGGGTGTACTGTATATCGCGATGGATGGACAAACAGTCACCAGCTTCGGTAAAACAGTGCACTTGCGATGTATGTAGTGCACAGTGCGTAGTCCCTCCGGGTCCGTAAACAGTGGCTGGATATGGGAAAGCCAAGGAGGCCGTACCTGGTGCGCGTCTCTGTAGTCGTACCCCATGTACGACCCGTTTTCGTCAACCCCATCAAGCGTCCCGTCGTGCATGTCCGTGATGATGTTTCCCATCCCTAAGGAGTGCCTATCAAGTTCCAAGCTGTGCTGCTTGTCCACGAGTTTCGCGCGTTTTTTAAACTCGATCTGCTGCTGCAACTCCGCCGCGTACTGTTTCTTCGCCGCCTCGGCTTTCACCCGGAGCTTCTCTCCACTGTTGTGGATGTCCCGTAAACCGTGAAACCCTTTCGCGCGCGGGCGTTGCTGTTGCTCTTCGTCGAACTGTAACCCGGGGGAGACGCCGGCATTTTGCTGTGACTGTTGGTTGTGTTGGCCTGGTCTTCCACCTTGACCTTGACCTTGACCTTGTCTTCCGCCTTGGTGGCCGTGTCGCGCCGCGTGCGCCTGTTCTTTCGCGTGTTGTTGCCTAAGAAGGTGTTCGTTGTACTCCGCCTGTCTCTGCCGCGCCAGATGCTCGCGTGTCGTCACGGCGTTGTCGGGAGACGGCCCCCAGTTTCCCCCGGCCGCGCCTCCGTGTGGGGTACGTTCGTCCCCGTACGGGTGGTTCACGGGAGGCCGGTTGGGAGGCGGGCCCCCGCCGTTTCCGGGCCCCGGGCCGGCGTACCCGCCTCCGGCACCGCCCGCGCGGAAAAAAGCCTCCCGCTCGGCGAGGTCGTCCATCGGCACCGACTGTGCGAAATTGGAACGCCGCAAAAACTACGTTTCGCACGACCCGTGGAGACCAACGACGGGATTGCAAACGTAAGCACGCGCGGAAGCCCCGTACGTGCGGTGCCTTCTACGCGGACCAGGCCGCGATGCGTGGTCTCGGCGCGTCCCAGGGCGCGCGCGAAATGCGGGGCCGAGTCAAAAAACGTTCCAAGAAAAAAGTCAAACGTTCAAAAAAATGTGCGCGCGTCCTCGAAACCTCGCCTACGCCGAGCGCCGCTCGCCCGCATTTTTTCAAAACATCCGAGTGGTTGAATTACTCACTGGATGACAAATCCTTTTCCCGAAGTTTTCCGAAGTAACACCCGCGATCATTTCTCTTACGCCATTCCCTCTCGCTCGCCACACGCGCGCCGTCCGTAGACGTGTTTCTTTTGTCAAGTATCCCCTCCCATACTTCGCGTTCTCACGCATCGCCATGCGTACGCAAAACCCCGAGACGGTGCGTCTTATTCCCCGCGCCAAGGCCGAGACCTCGGGGGATAAAGATGTGTCTGTATCTCGCGGGCTGGGGCTTTTCGGCCTCGCCGCGGGTGCGATGCTTCTCGTCGCCGCGGTGACGTCCACCACCGCGCGCGCCGTGCTCGGCGTTTCAAGCGTAAGCGCTGCGGAGTTGAACGACGGCGCCATGCGAACCCTCGGGCGTTTGGGCTCCGGGGTATCCCCCGTCACCTTCACCGTGCACCTGTGCGGGGTCCCCGACGAGGTTTGGAACCGCCACGTCCCATGGCCCGTGTGCCGGGTGAAGCTGGTGGGGTGCCCGAGCACGGGAAACTGCTGGCACTGGAGGTACCACCAAGGCATCGAGATGATCCCCACCGACGATTCGCGCAACGCGTTCACGGTCACGACGAGTGAGTACGGCCCTGGGGATTCCTTCGGCTTCGCCGTGATCGAAGCCGGGTGCACGGCGGAGCACGAAACGTTGTGCAACGTCCCCGCGGAAGACGCCCCCGCGTTTTGCAAGGAACAAGAGCTATGCGACCACAGGTACGACAGTGGCACCGCGGACTACACCACGCAGCCCGGTGACCCGAACTACGAAGGACACAACGTGACTTGCTGGAAAGACAAGCAGCGGTGCTCGTCGGCGTCGCCTTTTTTCTTCATGGATTACGAAAAGCGAACCTGCCTGCGCGAAGCCGGCGGGCCGTGGTTCAACCGCGTGTTGCCACCCGCCGCGGTCACGAACGGCGAGTACAGCGCGGTTTGGGGCTCGTGCGAAACCGAACCTGTGGGCGATGCGAAGACGCAGTGCATGAACTCCGCGGACGTGGTGTCGATTTGCCCATCCCTGGAAAAGCCGATGGCGGAGGCTGAGCTCCCCGTGACGCCGCTTGGCGGTTGCGAGGGCAAAACCGACGGGTCCTTCGCGCAACTTTTCCACAAATTACCAGGAAGCGACACCATCGAAGTCACCTCGACGTGCTGCAAAGGCGTCGCGTGCGAGCCCGGCCACATCTGTCTCGTCAACGGCGAGTGCGGCAACATCGACCCGATGCCCGAACCCGGCCTGACCGGCGCGACGTGCGTGTCGGGCGACGACGCCGCCCCGGGCGTGTGCACGCAATCCTGCGGCTCCGGGAACGGCGACTGCGACAAAACGTGCGCTGCCGCGGCTGAGGTGAGTGACCTTGAGCTGGATTGCGAGATCGGCGGCACGGGGAACAACAAGTGCCTGTGCTCCAACGTGGGTGGGAAAACCGCGGAGGAGTGCGAGCTGTTTCCCAACCCGGGATGGAAGTGCTGCACGTGCAAATCGCTGCGACAACCGGATACGGGCTCGGACGGTGACCCCGGCCCCACGGACAACACAAACCAGGGCAAGGGCGATGAAAACAAGAAAGTTTAAGAAATCTATCCCTAAACCCTAAACCCCCGACATGACGAGAGTGAATAACGGTAAAGGAAGAGGCGAGGAAAACCGGCATCGCGCGGGGCGGTAACGGGGGGAGCGTGTCTTCACGCAGAGCGCTTGGTTGATTGAAAAGCGTTTTCACGATTCGGCCGTTTCTGCGAAATATTATTAATAAAAACAAAAGAGAAGTAAAAGTAAAAACACAGCCGCCTTTGTGTTCCATTTTCGCGCGTCCTGAAATCAGAAACCGAGACTCCCCGCTGTTGCCGCCGGATGCGGGATGCACGGCAGAACACGTGAGAGAAAGAGTAATGGGAAAAAGACCGCAGAGTAGTAGTAAGAATAGAGTAGGAATAGGAAAGAAACCGAAAGTCTAATTATTTCCCCCCAATCTCCCCGACGCTAACAATCTCCCGGTCCACGATTCCAAACCCCACAGCTTCGCTCGCGGACATGTACGTGTCCCGCTCCAGGGCGTCGCCAACCTCTTTGTCAGACCGACCGGTGTGTTTCACCAGAATATCCGCCAGCGATTTCCGCGTGCGCTCCGCTTTTTTGCTTTTTATTAAAATATCCGAAGTCTGGTTGTGAAAGAAAAGTGTCAGTCCATTTGTTGGGCGTGTATTGGGCGTGTGTTGGACGATGTATAGACAACAGTCAGAGTAATCGGTCTGAACAGTCACCAGCTTCGGTCCGAACAGTCAGAGTAATCGGTCCGAACAGTCACCGGCGTTAGAGATAAAACGGGCGGTGTCCCCGGATTTGGGAAAGCCCAGCCATACGTACCTGCCCGGAAATCACGTGGTGGGGCTGGTGGATCATGACGCGCGCGTTGGGTAAAACGTACCGAAACCCGGGCGCACCCGCGCTTAGCAAAACAGCGGCCATGCTCTCAGCGTGGCCGATGCACACGGTGTACACAGGGGGGCTGTGTTTTTGTTGGTGGTGGGAGGGGGAGTTGTTAGTCACGGAAAAGGAGGGAGAAGGAGTTTTTTTAAAATCAAAAACTAACAAGCGATTGAAAATGTATTCACTCACCACACATGCATCATGACGTCGTAAATCGCCAGCCCCGCGGTGACCACCCCCCCGCCTGAGTTGATGTACAGCACGATCGGCGTTGTTGGGTCCACCTGGTCCAGGAAAAGCAGCTTGCCGATCAACGCGTGCGCGGATTTATCGTCCACGCGGCCGTTGAGGAAAACCCGGCGCTGATACGATAAAGAAGAAAGTGTCAGTGTCGTATGGGCAGTCAGGGAGGCGGTGTGTGGTGGGTGGGAAACGCCCGTACCTGCGAAAGAAGCTGCGCGAAGAAAAGCTCGGGCTCGCTCTTGGCGACCGCGGGCACCTGGGTTTTCTTTTCGGGTGGTTTGGTCTCCGTGCTCGGTGGTTTCTCGTCGTACTTCGGTTCCGTTGTGGGCGTCGCGGGGGGGGGAGGTGACGTGGTAACCGGCGGTGTCGCGGTGTTGCGTTGTTTCGGGGCTTCCGCGTGTGCAGTTTTCGGCTCCCACAAACGCGCGCCTTCGTCCGCCACCGCAATCGCAGCCGCGCCGACTGCGACGGAATGCCATTTCATGCTGGTCCCGTGTTCGGACAAACCGCCTGCAAACCCTCTTCGCAACGCAGGGGCCGTGTTGGGTGTCACCGCAGCACCTGGCGTGAGAAGTCCCACCAACCACCGCGAACGCGACGCCCCGCGGCCCACCACTTGGCAGACGCGGAACATGGTGAACAGGCGGTGGTGCGCGAAAAAGTAAATCGAGGGGACTACAAGTTTCAGAGGGTAAATCTTTTGAAAAGTAATTTGCGCTCACCAGCACGCGACCGCGGCGACACGGGGTGATGATGACCGCGTGCCTCCACGGCGAGGAAAGGGTGGGTGAAGGTTAACAGACACGCGAAGGGTGTGACACAACACGTATCAATACTCGGTCGTGTTTAACTAAAAAACAACTCGCCAAAGTGAAACAGAACGCATCACGAAACCTCGATCGGTTTCGCTTTTCCGCCCTCCGCGTCCGCGCCCGTCGCCTCCGCTTCAAACCGCGCAAACGCCCCCGCCCTGACCTTTTTCTCGTCGTCGAAAAACGAAAACGCGTTGTCCAGGGCGTTGGTGAGGGGCCGCAGCCGGCCACTCAGCTTGTGTCGAGCCGCGGGTGGCAGGGTCTTTTTCCGGGCCTCCATCTGGTCATAAAGCGAACCCAACGCGGTGACGACTCGCGTCGCCTTTTGTCGCGTTCGAAAAGTGTCAGTCTTTCGTGGTTTAATGTGTATGCGTAATTACGGGCGGACAATCGGCAGAGGTAATAACCGTCCCTTCGCAGGACGAGTATGGGCAAACAGTGTGAGTGGTATTTGGGAAAGATGAGCCCAAACACTTACCTTCCGCCACTTCTCCACGCTGACCAGCGGCGCGGCGCTCCAGAAGTGCCGCAGGAGCTCCGCCGCGGCGTTCGCGTCGGAGCGAATCGTGGGCTCCATTTCACCCAGCGCATGTTGATCGGCAACCGGTAACCCGTCCGTGTCCGCTGGTTCCGGTTTCGCGGAACGCGAACCTTCACTGTTACCGCTTCGCAAATCGCCCGAGGACGAAGCGTTTCGCGCCGCGCGGCTTCGCCACCGCCGCGCCGTGGAAGAGAGCTCGTCCAAAACGGAACGACTCGCCGCGACGTCGATTTCGTTGGCGTTTAACTCCGAAAACGAAACCGGCGGGGTTCGATCCAAGGACGTGCCCGTGGTGGGTGTTTGCTTAACCAACGCATGCGTTTTCGTCACAGGTTTCGTTCCGCGCGACACGCCCCCCATCTCGGTCGCGAGTCGCGAGATGGTTTCGGAAAAGTCGAACTGCGCATCGCTCGCGACGTCGTGCTTTTTCGCGCGTTTTGCGTCCGGTAAATGCAAATCACCAACCTCCCCGTGCTTCCCAGAAAGAGAGAAGTACCGCGACGGGTCGTCGATGTGCAGGTGTTTTTTAGGCTGGACGACCTGGTCAAGCAAATCCTCCAAAACGAATTCATCGGAGGTATCCATTGCGTAGTTAGTCGCGTTTTTCTCCAAGCCCTCCTGCGCCTCCGCCGCCAAAGCCGCGCTCCGCGCGTCCGTCACCGGCACCAGCGGCCGTCCCTGGAGATTAACAAGAAAGTGTCAGTCTCTCGGACCATGTGTATGAGGGATTGGTATGAGTAAACAGTCAGGGTACTGGGCAGAGGTAATAGCCCCTTCTGGTCTTCATGCTCCCTTCGCAGGACAAGTATGAGCAGTCAGGCAGGCGGTGTGTGTTAAATGGGAAAGCCCCGCACCCGCAACACCACCTGCGCGTGGTGATTCAGGGACCTCAACGTCTCTATCGCCGCGTGTTTCGCCGCCGCGGCTTTCCCGCCGCCGCGGCCGCCCAGCGCCTTGGCCGCCGCAACCGCGACGCTCGCCGAAGGCGGCGGCGGTTCCTTGGCACCGTCCCTGAATATTCCGTGGCCGCCTCGGCCTTTCTCGCCGTCGGTGGCGCCCAGCTCCGCGGTTTGGTCACCCGCCGTCCCAAACACCCCGAAATCGAACGAATCCGCCGCGAGGTTACATGACGGGGTGAGTCGTTTCGATACCTCGCTCCTTTGGTCTTTCGTTTGCGCGCGCCGCGCGAACAGCGCCAGGTCCGCGGCTTCTTCCTCGCCCTGCGGAGGCGCACCAGCCCGCGCGGCTTTGAAGTACTCGCTCCGCAGAAACCGCGTCCAGAACTCCCTTTCCGTCATTCGCGACGGGACGTTCGTTAAAAACGCGCTGTGGTTGTTAAAGAAAAGGGTCAGTCCCGAGTCTTGCGTATAGGTTCGTAACAGTTGCCAGTACTGGTAAACGTTACTAGTACTGTTACTAGTAGTGCACTCAAATAGGCGCGGTAAACAGTCGTTGGATTTGGGAAAACCCCGAGGCCGTACCTCCTAACCGCCGGCCTCTCCGCGAAGATGCGGTGCATTTTCTCGTTCGAAAGCACCGCTGTGACTACGTCGCCCGCGCCGTTCGCGGTTTCGCCCGTTCCCGTCCGCGCGCCTTTAATATCAGCATCCAACACGTTGCTAATACCGAGTTGCTGCGTGCTTCCGTGTTTCAACACCGCGTCCGTGAACAGGTGCGCTCTCGCGGCCCAGAACTCGTCGTCGTCGATGGCGGCTATTGATTGATTTTGGCTGGTTTTTGAATCGGCATATTTGCTGCCTTTCACCAACCGGCCGTGCGCCGCCGCGAGCGCCGCGTTGGTGGTGAGGATTTGGTGTCTCGCCGCGAGCTCGGCGTTGGATGGGCGGGCGTTTTTCGTGTGCGTATCACGAGAAACGCCAGGCGAGCCGTTTCCAGAAACGGCCGTCGCGCGTTTCACGACGTCGCTCAAAGCGTCCCGGCTCTTTTCGTCTCCGAACTGCATCACGAACGCCTCTGGTTTCCTTGCCTGTGATTTGTTCGATTTGTCACTTTGAAGCACCAACCGTAAACTCGCCCTGGGTGCGCCTGGTTTGTTCCGCTGGTGCCCCGTTACGTGCGCAAGGTTCACCAAACGCTCGCCCAGTACCCCGTCCGCAACGGGGCGCCACACCAAGGTCTGGTTCATCACGTGTGCCGTGCCCAGAGTCATCGCGCCCGCGACGGAAACCGAACATCTGACCTCACAGGCGCCCCCCAACGATGACGACGCCATCGTTCGTCCCGGTCAGGGTAAAACAACACCGAACACCACACCAGGTTTACAAACCCCTGTCCCGCCGCTTCACGGGGGAAGCGCCGCCGCGACACCCGACCGGTCCGGGCGCGCCGAGGAGTGTCGACAAGGGGGGGGCGATCTGTGGAAATGAGCGAAAGTATTTTCTGCAGGTCCGAGAAAAAGGAAAAGCGACACGCTGGCCGTCACCACAGGCGACCCGCGCGTGGTCGGCGGGACCGCGGGCCGGGCGAGGACCTGGTTAGCGACTTTGGCGGCGGCGAACAAAGGTGGTGCGACACGGAAGCCGCGATGCGCGCGCTGGCCGTGTTGGAGCAGAGGCTCACGGCGTTGGTGCCGCCTGGTACGAGCGCATCACCAAATCCGGTCGATCAGCGCGCGTTGTTCGACGTGCTCTCGGAGCTCGCGTCCGTGTTGCACCGAGGTGTGTCATCGCTCCACGAAGTCACCCAAAGCCAGCGCGGAGTGGAAGATGCGCTGCTTCGCATTACGTGCGGCGGGTGGGCCGGGCCCGCGGTGCGGAACGCGGCGGCGAACACCATGTGTGTGCTGTTCCTGGTCGGGAACCAGGTCGGGTTGTTCAGCGCGGTGAGTGAACTAGCGGCGGTTGCGTTCGGGGAGACGAAGACTCAAAAAGGGCTGTTCAAAAAGAAAAACCAAGACGCGAATACCACGCCGCTGAAAGCCGGTTTAACCCCTGTAGCGCACGCGCGAGTCAGCGCGCTTGACACGCTGCAAAGGCTGGCGCGTTCCGGGCACGCGCCGACGATGCGCGGCGCCGGGTCTGGAATCGTGGAAAGGTGCGTGTTGCTCGCTCTGCGCTTTCCGCCTTGCTCATCGTTTTTTTTGTTTCACGGCGAGTCAGGGAAAGGAAGAGCGACACACGCATCACAACAGGGTGGTTTGGAGAGCGCTCGTACCGAACGTCGCGAAACTGACCTTTTGTTTTACTCGTCGAAAGCGCCGAGAAACTTTTGTGCGTTCGGTCCGCCGAGACCGCGCGGAAAGAGGACGGGTCACGGAAAGGTACGCGGGTAGTGCGCGTAGCGGTCGTGCGGTGTATCCGCGCGGTGGTTGAGGGCGGTGCTTACGTAGGTACGGGCGGCGGTTCGAACCCGGGGCGGGTCGCGCGTCCGCTGCGACGAGAAACGCGCGCGGCGGCGGGGCGGTTGTTGACTCGGGTGCTCGTGGAGGAAGGGCTTGGTTTAAACCCTCACGCAAACGACGGAGGCGTACGGGCGACGGCGTGTCGCGCCGTTGGCGCGCTCGCCAGCGCGCCGGGGGGGGCTGGCATGTGGACCGATTTGGGAAGCGCGGTTCGGAAACGGGGGAGCGCCGGCGCCGCGAGCGATCCGCGCGTCGCCGACGACGCGAC
>Ga0307488_10003972_pt1 | contig 12324 bp, 7 predicted proteins | sample SB02metaG_FD_202248 | JGI IMG/M metagenome (GOLD analysis project Ga0307488, IMG submission 202248) | Sea-ice brine microbial communities from Beaufort Sea near Barrow, Alaska, United States - SB 0.2 | ecosystem: Environmental > Aquatic > Marine > Coastal | place: USA: Alaska | collected 2017-05-06
TTCAGCAGCATCAGAAGATAAAGTTTATGGTGGTGCAGGACTTGCAGCAGAAGCAGAACAATCTGTAGCAGCATACACATATCTAGAAACAATTATTGGCAATGTATTAGCAAATACAGCACCATCAGTTGCATACCAAGATGCTAGTGACTCAACAGCAGTTGCAGCACAATACATTGATACTACTCTTGTTACTGAAACCGGTGTTACTACAACTGTAGGATCACTGCTAAAGATTGTAACAGATACAGTTACAGCAGGAGACACAAGTGCTATTCCAGAAAGAATAGTACCTAATGCATTAGTTTACGTAAAAGCAGGAAAGTACAAAGAAATACTTCCTATTATTGTACCAGCAGAAGTTTGTATATTAGGTGATGAAGTTAGAACAGTAAACGTTGATGCGGCTAACGCAACTGAAAGCGGTACTGACATAACTGATTCATACTACTCTATAGAAAGTTTGAAACACTTAAAAGGATTTATTTCTACTGTTGTACAAGGTGCAGCAGTAACTCCTACTTCAGGAAACACAACTGCACAAGACCAAACATGGCCTACAGCAGATGATACTGAAACTCCTGCACTTACAGCGAAGTTAGCCGATGTAATAATGGAACAAATTGATTTTAATCTTGGCGTAAAACACACAACTAACTTAACTGAGCCAACAGGTTACAACGCAGGTTACTTGTCAGGTTACGGTACTGCTAAGAAAAACGTTACTGAAAATAAAAAGTTCTTACAAGAAGAAGTTATTCAGTATATTACAAATAACTTTCCAACTTTAAAATACAGTAAAACTAAATGCAGACAAGATGTTGGTTACATTGTAGATGCATTAAGTTATGATCTAACTTATGGCGGCAATTACCAAACACTAAATGCAGCAAAAGCATATTGGGATGGAAATAGTTCTACAAGTGCATTGAATAGTAATGCAGTTACACAAACTATTTCAGCATACAATTACTTAAAAACATTGTTAGGACAAGTTGTAAGAAATCAATCAATTACTCCTTTACAAACTGGTAGTATGCGCTATTCTAATTCAGATGCAGGAACTGCACCAGCAACATTTGTATCAGATAACTTTGATATTATACTTAATACACTTGCTGGAGATTCTACAGGTGCAGATTTACCATTTGTTACAGTAACAACAACTGCATCAAATGTTATTACAACAAGTGCAGTACACGGATTACAAGTTGGCGATGCATTTATTCCTTTAGAAAGTTCAAATAACTTAGTAGCAAATACAAAATATTGGATCATAAGCACACCAGCAGCAACCACTTTAACAGTTAGTTTAACATTTGGTGGAAGTATTGTTACATTAACAAATGCTACTGGACTAAGTGTACCAGCTCACGTAGAAAATTATCCAGCAGTAACAGACAGTGTAAGTTCAACAACAGCACTTATTACCGCTGCAGAGACCTTAGATGCGCAGCAAGAGGCCCTTGTAACACTAGTTGATACTTACATTGATACTAACTATCCTACACTTACATATGATGCCGCTAAGTGTAAGAGAGACACGAGATTAATTCTTGAAGCAGTGATGTTTGACTTTATGTTAGGTAATGCTGCGGCAAATGCAGATGCAACAAACTTTGCTACACACATTGCAGGACTATCATATTTAAGAAGCACAGCAAGTGATGTATATACACTAGGACAAAAAGCAGCAACAAGAGCTTCTTTCAAATATCTAGCAAGTGTAATTGCTGGTAATACTGCAACATACTTAGGCGGTAATGCAACAGCCGCAGCAAGAGTTGCATTGCTAATGGATAAATTAGACACAATCTTCTTTGGTGCAACAAACGAAGGTGATGTTTGTGCAACAGATATTAGAAACAGAGACTACGCTAGATTAAAACTTGAAGAAAATAGAGCATTTATTAAAGCAGAAGTTGCTGCATATATTGATCAAACATTTAGCGATACAGTAACAGCAACAGCAACATCAACAAATCGTTTAACAATCAGCGATACTAGTTGGCTAGTAAGAAATGTTGCAATACAATTTACAGGAACTGTAATTGGTGGATTGGCGACAAGTACAACTTACTATGTAAAAGATATTATTAATTCAACAACGTTTACTATAAGCGCAACTAGATACGGATCTAGTGAAGTTGTATTAACAACTGCATCAGGTTCAATGGGCGTTGAAATAGTTTATAGCGAAGCATTGTGTGCTAGAGATGTAGATCTTTACATTGATGCAATGAAGTGGGATTTACAATGGTCTTCAAATTATAAAACAAGATATTGTGCAAGATATTATGCTAACTCAGTTACAGGTAGTATGGAAGAAGACTTCTTCTACCTACGTAACGGTACTGGCTTACGTAATATGACACTTGACGGATTACGTGGAGATCTATTACAACCAAACGAATACGGAACATCTAGAGTATCAGCAGGTGCTTACGCTTCATTAGATCCAGGTTGGGGAGTTGATGACTTCCGTACTTGGATTATTGCACGTTCACCATACGTACAAAACGTTGCAACATTTGGTAATGCTGCAATTGGACAAAAAATTGATGGAGCCTTACATGCAGGCGGTAACGATTCAATAGTATCAAACGACTTTACACAATTAATTAGTGATGGTATTGGTGCTTGGGTAGCAAACAATGGTAGAGCAGAGCTTGTATCAGTGTTTACATATTACTCACACATTGGTTACTTGGCTACAGAAGGTGGAAGAATTAGAGGTACAAACGGTAACAACTCATACGGATCGTTTGGTTCAGTAGCAGAAGGATTTGATTCAACTGAAACTGCTGGAACAGCGATTGTTGATAACAGATTACAGTTTGAAGCAACAGTTGGAAGTGTTATGACTGACAATGCTAATGAAATTCTTAACTTTGAATTTGAAAACGCTGGATCAGAATATACTGAAACTGAATGGGGACTATTTGGTGCAGGATCAAATGCAACAGCAGAACAAGATAAAGAATGGCGTGACGATGCTGTATTCCAAGTAAGACTTCTTGATAACGTTGATGATTCAACATCAGCACCAGAAGCAGCAGGAAATTATGGTGGGTTTGGATACATTACAAATTCAAATACTGCACAGGGTGGAACAACATCACAAATTACAATTGCTGCAACTGACTCTGAATCATCTTTGGCGTATATAGGTATGAGAATTTACCTAGATGGCGGTACGGGTGTTGGGCAGTTTGGTAATATTGCAACATATAACTCAGGTACTAAAATAGCAACTGTTACAAAACCTTCAACAGGCGCAGCAGGTTGGGATCATATAGTACCAGGAACTACTATTGCATCACCTGATGCATCAACAACTTATACAATTGAACCTCGGGTATCGTTCAGTGCACCAACTCACAGTGCTACTGCTAGAACTACTGATGCAACTACAACTTGGACAGGAATAACATATAGTGACTTATATAACACTTATGCAGGTATTTCACAAAACTCAACAACAGGATCTGGAGCAGGCGCAACAGTTAATGTTACTGTAAAAGGTACTAAGTATAGAGTTGATTTAGTTGCTGGTGGAACTGGGTATGTTGATGGTGAAGTTTTAACATTTAACGGCGCAGCAGTTGGCGGAACAACTGGTGCAAACAATATTACACTTACAATTACATCAGTGAATGCTTCTTCTGGTGCAATCCAAGCATTTGATAAAGATGGTACAGCACGTGGCGGAACATTTGTTGCAATTAGTAGTGCAAGTGGTACAACAACAAACACATCATTAGATGCAAGCACATTCAGTGCAGGCACAGCATTACCAGTAAGTACAACTTGGACAGGAATTGCTGCAGGACGCTTACAAAGAGTTATTAGTGCAGGAAATTTTGTTGTAGGACGTTCTTACACAATTACAACATCAGGTGACACACCTTGGTTATCAATTGGTTCAACTTCAATTATTACAGGAACAACATTTGTTGCTACTGGTGTAGGAACATTTACATCAATTGCAGGTGAAGCAAGAGAAAATGCAGCAGCAATAGTTGCTATAGCAGGAGGCAGTGGTGTTGATGATGTTGCTTATTCATTAGACGCAGGTGCAACTTACGTAGCAGGTGGCAATTTACCAAGCACAGGAACATGGAATGCAATTGGATACGGTGCTGGAAACTTTATGGCAATCAAAACTGGTACAAATGCAGTTGCACTTTCAATAACTAACGGCGTATCATGGACTTCCCCAGGAACACTACCTAGCACAACAACTTGGGAAAGCATTGCATACGGTGCAGGACACTGGGTAGCAGTAGCAAGTGGCGGTACAGCAGCAGCATACTCCAGCGATCTTGGAGTAACATGGACAGCAGTAACTTTACCAAGCAGCTCAAACTGGAGCAGTGTAACTTATGGTAATAATAGATTCGTTGCAGTTTCGTCAACAAACGGAACAGCAGCCGCAGTAAGTATTGACGGTGGAGCAACATGGGCAGCAAGTACACTACCGGCTACAGCACAATGGTCTAATATTGAATACGGACAAGGTATGTTTGTAGCAGTAAGCAACGGTGCAAATTATGCTACATCACCAGATGGTATTGTTTGGACTGCAAGAACACATTCAGAAAGCAATGGACTAGTAGCAACAGCATTTGGTAATCCACAGCAAGTAGGTAGTTTCTTAGGAGTTAGACAAGGAAGTGGTAATGGAGCAATGCAAATTAAAGCAGGTGCAACTACTACTGGTAGAGCATTTGTTGCAACTGAAAAAATATTTGCAATTAGACTTGTAGAGCCAGGCAGTGGATATAGCACAGCACCTACATTAACTATTACAGATCCTAATAATACATACGAAGCACCTACACAAGTTAGAACTGGTAAGGGTGCATTAGGTTGCCCATCCTTTACTAATAGAGGAACAGGTTATACTTCAGCAAGTGCAGACTTGTTAAGTGGTAACGGGTTTGCAGACTTATTCCAAAGCGGTAACTTTGTTGCTGTAAGAAGACTTTCAAAAGTTCCAGCAGTAGGATCAAACGTTGTGTTTGGACACTTGCCAGAAAGAACATTTAAACTGGTACAGGTTATTTCACTACTAGGTTCGTATGACGGAAGTTATACAGCATTCTTACAAGTTGCACCAGATGTAACAGTATTTGATACACCACCAGATGGAGCATCAGTAACTACTAGAATTAGATATTCACAGGTACGTTTGACAGGACACGATTTCCTAGATATTGGTACAGGTGGATTTACTACTACCAATTATCCAAATGCACCAACTCAGTTGCCAGATCAAGCAAATGAAACAAAAGATAACAACGGTGGTAGAGTATTCTTTACATCAACTGACCAAGACGGTAACTTTAGAGTTGGCGATCTGTTTACAATTGAACAATCAACTGGTGTTGCAACATTGAATGCTGATGCATTTAATATTTCAGGACTACAAGAACTTACACTAGGTGAAGTAACACTAGGTGGTAATTCAGCAAGCATTAGTGAGTTTAGTACTGATCCATTCTTTAGTGCTAATAGTGATAATATTGTTCCAACGCAGAGAGCAATTAAATCGTACATCAGTTCACAAATTGGTGGCGGTGGTGCTTCTCTTAACGTTAACAGTGTAACGGCTGGATTTATAACAATTCAAAACAACACTATTACTACTACAACAGGCGGTGTAATTGAAATGAATGCTAAATTCAACTTTAAAGGTGGCGTTGTGGGCCTTCCTTTAGCATATAATTACTTTTTGAACTAAATAACAGTGGAGAACAAATAAAATGGCAACAGGAAGATTAGGAGCAGTAGATATGGGTGCGTTAGCGTACACTGATTTATACACAGTTCCAGCAGATACATTTGCAGTGGCTTCAATAAGCCTTGCTAATAGAACTGGTAGTTCTATTCAAGTTAGAGTAGCAATTACAACAACAGCAGGTCCAAGTGCACCAGATAATAGCGAGTTTATCGAATACGGTACATCTATTGCGGCAAATGGTGTGTTAGAAAGAACAGGACTTGTTTTAGACACAGGCAAAGTTATTAGTATCTATGCTTCTACAGTAGGAATCAGCGCAGTAGCAATGGGTATTGAGACAGCAACTGTATAATGATAGGTCGTAACGTAGAGGAAAACTAAATGGCAAGAAAGATTACAACAGGTGAAGTTGGTGGAGCATTCGGTGGTATTAACATTACGAATACTACTATTAGTGCAGCACCCGGTTTGGACATTACAATTGATCCTCAAGGCGCCGGCAGACTTAACGTACAAGCAAATACGCATTTAGGGTTACAATCTGAATTAAGATATGGTGACTCAGATGACACAAACTATGTTGCTTTTAAAGCACCAGCGACTGTCGCAGCAGATGTTACATGGACTTTGCCAGCAGCAGATGCAACAGTGGCAGGATTTGCTCTAGTATCAAACGGTAGTGGAGTGTTATCATGGCAAGCAGCAGGTGCAACACACAATGACGAAACAGCAGCAAGTGGAACATATTATCCAGTTATCTCAACACAGACTTCAGGGTTTTTAACACAGACAAGTGTATCAACAACAAAATTATCATTCCAGCCAAGTTCAGGAACAATGACACTAGGTGGTAACACAGCATCAACAAGTAAAACTACTGGAACACTAGTAGTAACAGGCGGTGTTGGAGTTTCAGGAGCACTGTATGTAGGTGGAGATATATATTCATTTGCAACTTCAGATAAAAGACTAAAAGAAAACCTTGAAAAAATTGATAACAGTTTAGAAAAAATTGCAAAAATATCAGGATATGAATATAACTGGAACAGCATTGCACAAGAAATGTATCCAGAAAGAACAGAACGTGATTACGGAGTTGTTGCCCAAGAGGTACAAGAAGTTCTTCCATCAGCAGTAGTAGAAAGAGAAGATGGATATCTTGCTGTAAATTACGAAAAAATTATTCCACTGCTAATAGAATCTATAAAAAGTTTAAAAGAAGAATTAGATATGATTAAACGAGGAGATCAATAATGCCAGTACAATTATCAGACAAAGGTATAGTTTATTCAAATAGTCAACATCAATGTAAAATTCCTGAGGCTAAAGAAATATTTGTCTTTAATCCAAATCACTGGAATGTAACAAATGGCGGACGCTGTTGCGCCTGGACTGTTCCTGCAGGTACTACTTCGATAAAGTTTGAAATACTATCTGGCGGAGGCCCGGGCGGTTCATCAGGCGGCGACTACGATCACGGAGTTGGTGGAGCTGGTGGTAGTTATGGCATGAAGTCATTACAAAAATCAGTACACGGATTCACAGATGGCGCAACATACACTGTGTGTGCCGCTGGCACATCTTCATGTAGTTGCTGCTGTTCATGTAATATGAACTGTCGTCATGGATGCACCAGTTTTGTTCAAGGAACCGGACTTAGCAACTTCTGTGCCATTGGTGGCATGGGTGGTTCAACCAGCTGGGACATAAGTTCAAACTGCTATAACTGCTTTTGGGGTAATACACAGTGTAACCTAGGTAATTACAACGCAGGTTGGGTCAACCACGCATGTAATACTCCAGTATACGGCGCTGACATGTGCTTTCATGGAACCACAGGATCATTCAACAGACAGTATAACTGTTGTGCTGATGCGTTTTCAGTAGCAGGGGGACCGGCCGGTCCATTCACTGCACCGCATGGAATAAGTGGTAAGCACAGATGTATTGGTAATTTGGCCTGTTGCACAGCACACGCTGCATTTCCAGGTGGTGGCGGAGCAGCCCACGCAACTGACTCATCAAGCGCATGCTGGGGAAGTTTTGGTGCAGGCGGCCTAGTAAAGATAACATATAGTTAAGGAGAGGACATAGTAATATGGCAAACATAACAAAAGTATTAACATATAGTATTCCTGATGCATTATATTCAACCGAGACTACATTAGGCAAAACAAGCACACAAATATATAACGGCCCGTCTGAAATAGTAGTTTGGGTAGATAAAGATACAGGATATGTTTCTGAAACATTTGCTCCAGAAGACGAGCCTGATCGTCCTTTAGCACTGAATCTTAGAAGAGAAATTCTAAAAGCAGATACTGATGAAAATACCATTAGAATTGCGTTGCTTTATGGCGGCTTAGAAAAACCAAAAATTTACGAAGTTCAAGTTGGACCCGCAGATCAACCAAATGCCATAATTACTGATCCGTCTGACATAAGATTAGTATTCAATCAAGTTGATTTACCCGCAGATTATACTGCACCATTACAGTTTATGGAATACAAACGAAACGTTTCCTGGGATTTTATTAAAGGTGTAAGAAATAGTTTATTATCCAATAGTGATGGTAAAATTGCATCAGACATGCCCAATGCAATGAAAACAGAATGGACAGCATATAGACAAAAACTTAGAGATATGCCAACTGATTGGGCCGGAGTTCCTGAATATCTAGTAAAATTTCCAAAGAGTCCTGAAGAAACATTTGATTCAAACTTTGACGATCCAGCAGTAGATGTTATTAGAGTTGCAGATAGAACTGAAGAAGATAATGATGCTTTATCTCAATTGCCAAACGGTGTAAGATAAACTATAATTGGACACACTATCTAATAACCACATTATCAACTGAGGAGCAGCCCTCAAAATAAATATTGTAACAACAGCATATAGCAGAGGTTATAATATTAATGAAAAAAGCATTCTTTATAAATGGTGGTGCAGGACGAGTTCTATGTGCCATTCCCGCATTAGAGCATTACATTCAAAATATTGATCCAACAGCACCTATTATTGTTGAAGGGTGGATAGATCTATACTTAACCAGTAAAATCTTAGCAGGTAATGTACATCCTGCTAACGATTCAAATCTTTTTGAAAAATTAAAAGATAGAGAAATTATTACTCCTGAACCATATAAGCTCAATGCATATTTTACTCAAAGATGCAATCTTGTTCAAGCCTTTGACATGTTGATTAATTACGATGTTCCGCCTGAAACAGTTCCAGAAACCAAAGTATACAATGAACTTTTTATAGGAAAAAAAGATATCGCAACAGGAGAAGAGCTAGTAGCAGAAGCACGTAGACATTTCAAAAAAGATAAAGTTATAATATTCCAACCATTTGGATCTACTGCTACAATACATGGCGGCGTAATTGTTGATGAAAGTGGTAGGTCGTTTGAAGTAGATGATATTATAGACTTACTTGAAGAATTAAATAAAGATTATGCTGTTATATTAATGAGCTCTATGAAAATACCAACTAATAAAAATCTTAATGTAATGTTTCCGGAAGAAGTAAGTTTATTACAATGGACTGCAATTATCAATGCTGCGGATTATTTCTTAGGTTGTGATTCAGTAGGACAACATGTTGTTCACGCTCTTAAAAAACCTGGCACAGTAGTTATAGGTAGTACATTTCCTGAAAACATTTCCTATCCGGAAAGCACTACACTAAAAATTATAGACAACGGAATAGGTGAAAGAATATATTCTCCTCTAAGAGTTGTAATAGATATTAGGATTGAAAGACACAATGAAAACTTGATGAAACTGAGCTCAGATACTAAGAAAAAAATTGTAAAACAAATTAAAGATACCCTAGGAAAATAATAATGCAAAAAACAGGTTATATCGCAGGTATTGCTCGAGGACACAATGCGGGAGTTTGTCTATTAAAAGATGGAAAAATTGTATTCTCTGTTGAAGAAGAAAGATTAACTCGACAAAAGTACGACGGTGGACCATTCGCAAGCATTTTAAAAATACTCGACTATACTGATAAAATTGATTACTTGGTAATATCACATACCGACGAATGCAATGCAAGAGTTGATTACACTGGTGAGAACATTTACTCCTCTCTAGCAAGAAAAGTTGGATTAATTCAAGATATTAGTACACAAGTAGTTGAGTATCATGATCAACATCATAGGAGTCATGCTGCCTGTGCATTTTATAGATCTGGATTTAATAAAGCAAGTGCTATTATTGTAGATGGTGCTGGTACTTTTATCAAACGGCACGACGGTGATACTATGTGGGAAGTAGAAAGCATATATGATGTATCTTATCCTTCTGTTTTTACAGAAGTATATAAGCATTGTGCCGGAAACGGGCCGTGGCCAACTGAACTACATGATGCCGGATGTGAAATTGTAATTAGTGATAAAGCAGGCATTGTTAAAGCATATGAAGCCGTTACTAGATTCTGCGGATGGCCTTCAATTGAAGCAGGAAAAACTATGGGACTATTTCCATACGGCGAACCAAATAAAGCCCCAAAAATTTATGAAAAAATTGGTGCAGATAAAAATTTAATTGTTCCAACATATCCTAATGGAGCATTAGTTAACGAAGAATCCTATTCCGAGCTGAATGATAGAATACACAATCCAACGGCTATTCATAGAGCTGTAACTGACCCTAACGATCAACAACAAATTCAGAGTTACGAACAACAAATGCTTGAAGCCAATGCAGAAGATGTAACGCTATTAGCTTCTAGAAGAAATATGGCATATAATGTTCAAATAGAATCACAACAACTGGTTCTTGATTTAATTTTAAAATCAATTGAGCGTACTGGTAATAAAAATATTGTTGTTAGTGGCGGATATGCTTTGAATTGCGTTGCTAATTATTTCTACCTAAAGCATTTACCAGAAGGTGTAAAAATATATGTTGAACCAATATCAACAGATGCAGGAACTGCAATGGGTGCTGCACTATATCATTACTATAAAACTACACAAGACAATAAAGTTAGAGCCAAAGACGAAGGTTTATTTCTTGGACCTGTACAAGATATTAGCGAAGATAAAATTACAGAAATTGCTGCCAAATATAACGGCAAAATAAAAACAGATGTTGGATACAAGGAAGTTATTGATGTTATTAGATCTAAAAACATTGTAGCACTATATCAAGAACGATGTGAAAACGGACCTAGAGCATTAGGCAATAGAAGTTTAATGTTTGATGCTACAGTGCCGGATGGTAAGGATTTTGTTAATTTAATTAAGAAAAGAGAATACTTTAGACCTTTTGCTGCGTCAGTGTTACAAGAAGATGTGCATGATTGGTTTGATTTACGTGGCATGGAAGATTCGCCTAGTATGATGTATGCTGTAAATTGTCAACCGGGTGTAGAAGAAAAGATACCAGCAGTTATACATGTTGATGGTACATGTAGAATTCAAACTGTAACTGAAGAACAAAACTTTCATTGGTATAATTTAATAAAAGAATTTAAAAATCAAACAGGGGTTCCAGCATTGTTTAATACTAGTTTTAATTTAGGTGGCGAGCCACTAGTTGAAACTATTGATGATGCTATGCGTACTCTTTATAATTCAGGAATTAATTACATTTATTTTCCTGCAACAAAGATTTTAGTAACCATAGATCATAATGAAAGGGGATAATTATGGACGACGCCCAGGGACAAATTTTTTCATTATTTCCTACACCTCTTTATACATTTAAACTACAAGATAAAGAGTATAATGATGTACAAGACGAACTACAAACAGTAGTTGATAATCTCTATAAAGAAAATTACTGGGGTCAAAACCCAAATTGGAATTCTTCATCGCAATATCTATCTAATCAAGGTAATTTTTTAGAATCTATTTTAAAATCTAAAAATTGTAATGTAGTTACAAATTTTATTATGCAGCATTGTATCAATTACATGTCTGCAATGAACGTTAAACCTAGTTACAAACCAGCAATTGAAACTTCGTGGCTATCACTAACTAAGCCCGGGCTTTCTTCTCATATTCACGACCACGGTACTAGCCATATTAGTGGAGTATATTGGTTTAAAACAACCGGAAAAGATGGCGATATAGTTTTTAGAAATGCATTCAAAGCATTAAAATGCAATCCAATTGGTAGTTCATTTGCACATGAAAATTCATTTCCGCCGGAGCAGGGCAGAATAGTATTGTTTCCTGGCTTCTTGGATCACAGCGTTAATGAAAATACAACCAATGAAGATCGTATTAGTTTGTCTTTTAATATCTTGTTGGAAACTGGAGCAACTAATTAATGTTATACATTTTCGGCGATAGCTTTTCCGTACCTGGTGATCAACGGCACGAAATCGAAGGCCCCAACGGAGTAGTAAATTTCTTTCCGTTAGAAAAGGTTTGGACTAGTATTGTTAGTGAACAGTTGGTCGGGGATGACAATCATGTAAATGATTCTATAATGGGGTGTGCTAATGAGTTTATTTTTCATAGACTAAGACTAAGACAACCGTCGTTTAAGAGCGGCGACTACATTATAGTACAGCTTACTTCTTATTTTAGAGAATGGTTCTTTGAAGAGAAACCACA
>Ga0307488_10003973_pt1 | contig 12323 bp, 8 predicted proteins | sample SB02metaG_FD_202248 | JGI IMG/M metagenome (GOLD analysis project Ga0307488, IMG submission 202248) | Sea-ice brine microbial communities from Beaufort Sea near Barrow, Alaska, United States - SB 0.2 | ecosystem: Environmental > Aquatic > Marine > Coastal | place: USA: Alaska | collected 2017-05-06
CTCCTATCACATATAAATACATTTGAATATTAATTTTATTAGCTGCGTTTATGAAAAACATATAAATATTCGTAAAACAAAAGATGAAAGTATATAGCATGTTATAAAAGACCAATCCTCTTGGCAGTAGAACAATATCTTTTCCAATCCAAATATTCAAAATAGGTTCTATAAAATAATAAAGTAATGTTCCAATTATTAATATTCCTATAAATAAAAAATTCATCTTTCTAATGTTTTCCCTAATCCATTTATAATCTTTTTTTATTATTGATTCAGAATACAATCCCCATGAAGATGATAGAACAATACTAAAAACTACAATAAGGAATTGAAATACTTTTTGAATAATTGAATAGTCTGTTACATGACTTGGTCCTAAAAGGTTTGATATAATAACATTGTCTGTAGATAAGATTACTAACAAACTAATATTAATTATAAAAAACTTCCCTCCTAAACTAAATAGAGCCTTTGCTTCTTTTAAACTAAAATTTTTATATGAAAAGGGGATTTTCTTTTTAATTTTAAAAAAAATAATAGAAGCAGCAACAGAAACAATTAAATTAATTACTCCATAAATTATTATTAAATTAATTAAACTCTTACTAAAATCTAAATAAACCCAAGATAATATTAATACTAGATAAATAATTTGAAAAATGAGGTTTACAAGCTCTATTATATAAGACTTATGAATTGCTAAATAAAGTTTTTTATACAGACTCAAAATAAAGTTTAACACGGTGAAAAATAAAGAAAGTAAGATAAAACTCTGTAAGTAAGAATTTGTTGATCCTTTGTAATTAAGTATAGATTGAAAGTCAGAAAAAACAATAATTATAACACCAATTAAAAAAATAGTTAGCGCAAAAAATGAAATGAGAAAATATGAAGTACTTACGATTTTACTTGCTTTGTCATGGTCTTTTAGAGACAATGCTTCTGTTAATTTATTTCTAAGCCCATGACCAATCCCAATATCAAAAGTAAATATCCAATTAGTGATAGAAAAAACCGTAATCCAGACCCCATACTCAACTTTGCCTAAAAAAAATATAAGAACAGGGACTAAAACAAAATTTAAGACTATTCCAAAACTTTTAAAAGTTAAGCCAAGTAGAATATTTTTTTTTTGAATTAAATTTCGATTCATTTTATATTGACACTTTAATTATTACTCAAATACCAATCATAAATTCTACTGATTCCTTCTTCCAATTCAACTTTATGCACCCAATTTAATTGATGAATTTTAGAAACATCCGTTACTTTTTTCATCGTTCCGTTAGGCTTGTCAGAATTAAATATAAAAATTCCTTGATAGCCTATTGTTCTTTTTATCAGGTTAGCTAATTCTCCGATTGAAATATCTTTTCCTGTTCCAATATTGATATGTGTATTTCTAATCTCATTGTCATTTATAACTAGATCACTAAAATTGGTGTGCCGCATGACATGAATACATGCGTCCGCCATATCTTCTGACCATAAAAATTCACGCATAGGTTTTCCTGTTCCCCAAATTTCAACACTTTCAGAAGTAATTCCAAAATTATTCAACATCTTTTGAGCTTCTTCAAGTGTATCTAACTTTAAATCTTCCAAAACACCCTTTATATCTCCTTGATTTAATAGTTTGGACAAGTGAATTTTTCTTATTAACGCAGGTAATACATGTGATTTTTCTAAATCAAAATTATCATGAGGTCCATACAAATTAGTAGGCATCACAGAGATAAAATTAGTGCCGTACTGTAAATTATAGCTTTCGCACATTTTTATTCCAGCAATTTTAGCAATTGCATATGGTTCATTACTGTACTCTAATTCATCCGTCAATAAAGAAGTTTCTTTTAATGGCTGAGATGCATTTTTAGGATAAATACATGTGCTTCCTAAAAACAGTAATTTTGTAACGTTATTTAAATAACTTTGATGAATAACATTATTTTGAATCATTAAATTTTGATAAATAAAATCGGCTCTATAGGTGTTATTTGCCAAGATTCCACCAACTTTTGCTGCGGCTAAAAAAACATATTCAGGTTTTTCATTTGAAAAAAAATTCGCCGTCGCAATCTGGTTTGTTAAATCTAGTTCATCGTGAGTTTTTGTAATAATATCAGTATAACCGTCTTGTTCTAATTTTTGCAAAATAGCGCTCCCAACTAATCCTCTATGACCTGCAACAAAAATTTTAGAATTGTTATTCATAATTGTTGTTTGTCAAGTGTCCTCCATCTTTTAGGTAGATTTCTTTTTGCATGATTCTGATATCATTCTCCATCATTTCTTTTACCAATTCTTCTAATGAATATTCTGGGGTCCAGCCTAATTTTTCTTTTGCTTTAGTCGCGTCACCTATTAATAAATCTACTTCTGTAGGTCTATAATAATGTGAATCAATAGTTATAATTTCTCTCCCTATTTCAACAACAAAATCAGGGTTACTACACGATTTAACATATCCTTTTTCTTCCTTTCCTTTCCCTTTAAATTCAATTTTAATTCCAGCTTCTTGAAAGGCCATTATTACTAAATCTCTGACGGTTGTAGTTCTTCCTGTGGCTATAACCCAATCTTCCGCTTGGTCAGCTTGTAAAATCATCCACATCATCCGTACATAATCTTTTGCATGTCCCCAATCTCTTCTAGCATCAAGATTTCCTAAATACAACTTGTCTTGTAATCCTAGTGCAATTTTAGACGCTGCTCTTGTTATTTTACGAGTTACAAATGTCTCACCCCTCACAGGAGACTCGTGATTAAATAAAATTCCATTACAAGCGAATATATTATAAGCTTCTCTGTAATTAACAGTTATCCAATATGCATAAATCTTGGCAACTCCATAAGGGCTTCTAGGATGAAATGGTGTTGTTTCTGTTTGTGGAACTTCTTGCACTTTACCATAAAGTTCAGATGTTGAGGCTTGATAGATTTTTGTCTTTTTTTCTAAATTCAATATTCTAATCGCTTCTAATAATCTTAAAGTCCCCAATCCATCAACATTTGCAGTATATTCTGGAGTGTCAAACGAAACATGAACATGACTCATTGCCGCTAGATTATAGATTTCATCAGGCTGTACTTCTTTAACTATTCGAATCAAATTAGTACTATCAGTCATATCGCCATAATGCAAAAACAAGTTTCTGTTTTCTTGATGTGGATCTTGATATAAGTGATCTATTCTTTGAGTATTAAAACTTGAAGCCCTTCTTTTAATTCCATGAACTTCATAGCCTTTTTCTAATAAGAGTTCTGTTAAATAAGTTCCATCTTGCCCTGTAATTCCTGTTATTAAAGCAATTTTTTTCATATACTTACTATGTGAAATAAGTTATAATCATAATTGTTATGAATATAACTTGGTTAAAAAGTTAACTAAACCTAGTTTCTATAATTCTCAAGATATCTATTTAACTTTTTAAGAAGCAAGAAGAACATCATCAGTCCAGCACTAAATAAAGCAAACCTAAAACTGTTTTTTGGTATTTCTTTTACTTGATATCCTACAGGTTGAAAATTGGATATCACATTAATAACCTCTGCTTTTTCTGATTTATCTTTAGTTATTTTCTTTAAATCATTATTAATTATTCTGTTTGTTTCGAAAATTTCTAACTCCTTAGTCGTTCTTTTTTCTCCACCTAAATCAATATTAGTTCCATTTGATTCTTTCTTAGCCTCATCTAACATTACCTTCATATAGACTTTATTCAAAGAGTCTAACTGAGCTAAATTTTTTCTTAATAATAAATCTGTTCTATTTAGATTTTCATTTGTTAAATTTTTTAATTTGTCAAAAAACTCATTTTCAACAATTGAAGAAAGAATAACATTATCTAAATTAGAAAAGACTTCTTTTTTACTTGCTTCTATTGTTACCTTATGAAATTTATAATCATAATCTGTAAATATCGTTTTAAATTGAGAGTAGGAGTAACTTTTCACTATCAATGAATCTAATGACTGTGTTAATTTATCATAATCTGTCAAAATATCATTTTCAGTCTTTATCGGTAGTATCTCAAAGTCTTTTAACGAAGCAGCATCTTTCAATGAAATACCGAAAATTTTCGCAAGTAAAATAGTGTCTTTTTGCTTAACCAAATCATCATAGTAATTAATATTATTGTACAGTTGTCTTGCACTATTGAAATTAGGCTGTAGAATAATATCTGAGGCATATCTGTCACCTTTTCTATACTCAAGAACACCTCCAATAATTCCTCCTATTAAAGCGGCAATAGTGAGTTTTACTAGGTGCTTTTTTAGGAATAATAAAATTTCTATAAAAAAGTGAAAAAGTAAAGTTAGTATCTTTCCAATAAAGTTGAAAAAATTAGAAAACCCTTTTCCTATTATGACAAATAAGGATCCTAAATCTACTTCTTCTTCATTATTTTTTTTATCTGTTGACATGCTTCTTTCGTTTTATAAAATCAGTTGATGGAATTAAAATATTTGTTCTAATATTTTTTGTGTAATTGCGTATGTAGGTCTTACTCCTGTAGTTCCTAGACCTCCTGAAGCAAGAGTACTTCCTGTTTTTAGCGGATTGTCCGATGCATAATATGCATATCTTACTTTGACATTTTTAGAAATATTCCCTCTTATTTTAGAGGCTGCTTGGATCGCTTTTTGGTAATGAGCCCCTTCCATTTCTAGACCTATAACGCTCCATGTAGAATCGTGGAAAAATTTTAAAATATCTTTATTTTGCAGTGAAGTTCCAAGTACTGAAATCATCGCTCCTTCAAAAACTTCAAGCCCAAAACCTTCTAAATCCGATTTTTTTAATTCGTTTTTAAATGGGTAATTATCTGCAGTTCCTTCAAAAATATGTGAAGATGGAATCATAATATCTCCTTTCCCGCCTTCAAGTATTCCTGCTTTCCCCATAATTGAAACAGACTCTACATTAAGATGGTGAATATTTCCATTATTGCAAAAATATGGCTTTAACAACTCATCCATCGTTTCATAGGCTTGCTCACCAAATGCATAATCCATAACGATAATAACTGGTTTTTCTTTCTTAGAATTTTTAATAGAATATGTTGTTAAATCAAAATCAATCTTTTCAGTATCAATTACTTGAACGTTTATGTTAGTTCCTGAATCATCTTTTATATAGGTCAATCCTTTTTTAGAAGCGTCTGTTTTTACCTTTTTTCGTAACGCTTCATTTTGATCTTCACTTAATAATTCAAACAAAGCTATATCGTCCCCTTTCTTAACTTTATCTTTTAAAGTAATCGGTGCATAAATAGAATTCATCACACTGTGCATATTGGCACTTATAATGTGAATGGGTTTCCCTATTAATCCTTGCTTATCTATTACCTCTTTAATTTTATTTGCCCAGATTTCACCATAAATATGATGTCCTATTCGCTCTCTTAAAACCGGACTGAAGGTTATCTCTCGTTTCTTATTTAAACTCGCTTCATTTATTGCTAAATGCCCTAACCAATAGATTATTTGGAAAAAGCGATCTTCGTTTTCTTTTTCAGCAAAAACATGATGTGCATTCTGAACTTCTTCAAATGTTCTTCCAAGTATATTTCCAATATGAGCAAGTGTTACTTCTCTTTCTTTGGCAGATAATTTCTTGTTAGTAATTACAATTTCTTCTAAAAGTTTCCACTCTCTAATAAGATGTTTATTGTCTCCAACAAGTACTCTATTCATAATCTTATGAGATTCAATAAATAGAAATGTTAAGTGTGTTAAAATATCATAGATTTCAGACCGTCCACGAGTAATTTCAATATTCATCTGATCTTTATCGATACGATAACAATTACGTCGACGTTTGGGTGGAATAATGGTTTTAAAATGTGAGTTGGAATACCCTTCTTCCGAAGTTAAATTGATATATCTACATTCTTCAATTCCTATAGGAAGTCGTTCAATTACATATATTAATCCATTCAATTCTACTTTCTCTTCTGCAATAGATCCGTAAATTTCCGGGCGTAATAATAATAAAGATTCTCTTAAGGATTCTCCAGAAACTCCCATTGGTTTATAAAATCCACGAGTGAATAAATGGCGCATCGTGATATATAATTTTTCAATCGCAGCAGACGATTCTTGAGATCTAGTTCTTCCTTTTATTTTCATTTCATTCATATGTTCAACTTATCCATAGCAAAGATACACATTATTGACAAACTTTAGTTTGTCAAAATTTTATCAAATTCGTTTTTATTCTGAATGATCTTCATTGCTTCTTTTATTGTTTTGTCAAAAACTAATTTGTTTTGATACATCCCTTCTTTAAAGTAATACCTCTTAACTATTTCGTCAGATAACTTGTTCATCACTTCTTCTTTATGAACCTCTATTGCCTTGAGTTTTTCAACTTGAAGAGCGGCTAGTAATGAGTTGTATTGCGCTTCTATATTTAAATTGTCTTTTTCGGCTTTTTTAATAACCTTTTCAAATGACTTTTCAATAGGTAACTGAAATTTATCAAGGTTTGTTTTTAAATAATTCTTAAAAGAATTGTATTCGTTTTCATTCAATTTAAATAATTCAGCATCGCTAATTGAAGGGTTTTTAAAATAAAATAGTGTTGCATAATCATAAAAAGCATCCGAAGTTAACAGCCTCTTAGTAATCTCTTCTTTTTTTATTTTGACCAATTTTATATCAGGCTCTACACCTCCGCCATCATAAACAGTTCTTCCGTTTTCGGTCTTAAAAGAGTTTGTTCCAGAATCTGAAAACTTAGGAATATTTCCTTTTTCATCTCTATTAGCATAGTCAAGTTCTTGAATACACCTTCCGCTTGGTGTATAATATTTAGAAATTGTTAATTTTAATTGTGTTCCATAAGATAACTTTCTGCTCCTCTGAACCAACCCCTTTCCGAAGGACCTTTCTCCCACAATAACTGCTCTATCATAATCTTGCAATGCTCCTGCCAATATCTCAGAAGCGGAAGCTGATCTTCCGTCAATAATTATAGTCAATGGGATTTCAAGATCAAGAGGCTGATTACGTGTTTTATACGTTTGACTCCACTTATCCAGCTTGGCTTTGGTGGTAACTACAACTTTGCTTTTTGGAATAAAGAAATTAACAATATTTACGGCTTCATTCAATAGCCCTCCTGGATTATGCCTCACGTCAATAATCAGTTTTTTCATCCCTTGAGATTTCAAATCCAAGAATGCGCTTTTCACTTCTTTTGATGCTTTTCGATTGAACTTGATAAAAGAGATATATCCTACTTCGTCGTCAATCATTTTATAAAAAGGAACTGGGTTGATCTCTACCGTTTCACGAACTATACTAAAATCTAGTGTTTGATTTTGCCTCTTTACTTGGATTTTAACAATCGAATTTTGCTGACCTCTTAAGAGCCCTGTAGCCACTTCTCTAGTTTGATCTTTTAAGGTTACTCCATCAATTTTTATAATTTCGTCTCCAGATAAAAGTCCAGATTTGTGTGCTGGATAGTCTTTATATATTTCTCTAAGTATTAAATTTCCGTTGCGGTATGCTGTTAAAGCGCCTATGCCTCCATACTGTCCTTCTGCAGAAATCTTAGCGTCTTCCACGCCCTGTTCATCATAAAATCGAGTGTAGGGGTCTAAATTGTTAAGCGTGCTGTTGATTGCTTTTTCTGTGAATTCTGCAGGGTTAATCTCATCAATATAATAGAGGTTTAATTCTTTATAAAGAGTTGTGTAGATTTCTATCTGTTTTGCTATTTCAAAAAAATCAGACTTATAGGATATAGAAATTGAAATTGCAAGGATTAAAAAAACTGATATAATTCCGTTTTTATTTTTTTTCATGTGTCCTATTTTATACTTTATTTCTTTTTTGAAATTTTCTTCTAATAAATAAAGTTGCTAAAACTCCAATAATAATAAATGGCCATACATATAAAACTCCAATAAAAAAGTTTTCTATTCCTGCAAAACCTCCTTTAAATGCTTTAATAATTCTATTGAAATACGATTGAGAAATTGGTTTTTCAACTTGAGTCTGCTCATAAAAGGAAAGTTGAATCGTACTTAAAGAAACTTTATTAAGTAAGTAATTAAGGCGTCCCTGTTTCGCTTCAATCTCTTCTCTAATTTTTGCTACTTCTCTTTCTATTTCAAGGATTTCTTTTACGTTTTGCGCTTTTACTAATAATTCTAAATATCGTGCTTCTAGTTTTCTTTTGGACTTTAACCTTGCTTCAAGATCAATGAATTCTTCTGTCACATCTCGTTGTGAAATCTCTTTACGGTCGAATACTCGTACTTGATTTGAAATTGTATCAATAACTTTTTGAAAAGAATTCGTTGGGATTCTTATCGTTAATCTTCTTTCTATACTATTATAATTCTTATTAGTTTCATCTTTTTGGATGATTCCATTATTACTAAAAACAAGCTTTTTTACTTGCTTGTATGTTTTTTCTATAGAAGATGTTTCAAAACGCAAGAGGCTTTCCTTAATTATTTTTGCCTCTGTTTCTTGAGTCTGACCATTCAGTTGAATGCTTTGTTTCATCATTGAAGGCTCTAGCGCAACTTGTTCCATGCCTTCGGAATAATCACTAGAAGTCTCTGAATTACGATTGCTATTGCATCCCAGAAATATCGTTCCTATTAAAAAAAATGTAGATAAAATCTTCATATTAGTAAGTTTTAAGATTGTTGTTGGGCTACGAATTTGTTCAAAACTGAAATCATTTTTATTTCCAATTCTTCATACTTCCTTTCTTTTTTATCCGTATAGATAAACATCACAACGTAATTTTCACTGTTATTATTGAGTATAATATGTTTATTTTTACGATATACTTCTCTCAATAATCTTTTTATTCTAATTCGATCTACTGCCAATTTCACATTCCTTTTGGGTACAGAAAAAGCGACTTGAAAAGGAAATTTCAACTCATAATCTGTCTTAAGAAATTTTAATCGAAGCGGAAATTCTTTTACAGATTCCCCTTCAAGAAACAACCGTTCTATCTGTTTTCTGCTTTTTAATTTTTCTTCTTTCCCAAGTGTAAATCTCATCCCAACAAATATATACATAAATGAGATAATTTTGTACTTTTGACAAAACTAACAAATAGAAAAAATGGCTCAAGATTTATTTCAAGCTCCAGACTATTATAATCTAGATGATTTATTAACTGAAGAGCATATAATGGTAAGGGAAGCGGCGAGAGATTGGGTGAAACGTGAAGTTTCTCCAATTATTGAAGAAGCGGCTCAAAATGCTATATTTCCAAAATCTCTTATTGGAGGTTTAGCAGAAATTGGTGCTTTTGGACCTTATATTCCAGAGGAATATGGAGGTGCAGGATTAGATCAGATTTCTTATGGTCTTATTATGCAAGAAATTGAACGTGGAGATTCGGGTGTTCGATCAACTGCTTCTGTACAATCATCATTGGTAATGTATCCTATATTTAAATATGGAAACGAAGCGCAAAAACAAAAATATTTACCAAAACTTGCAAGTGGTGAATTTATTGGATGTTTTGGGTTGACAGAACCTAATCACGGTTCAAATCCTAGTGGAATGGAAACCAAATACAAAGACATGGGTGATCACTATCTTTTAAATGGTGCTAAAATGTGGATTTCCAACGCTCCATTTGCAGATATCGCTGTTGTGTGGGCTAAAAACGAAGAAGGCCGTATTCATGGTCTTGTGGTAGAAAGAGGAATGGAAGGATTTACAACACCTGAAACTCATAATAAATGGTCTCTTAGAGCATCTTCAACGGGTGAATTGATTTTTGATAATGTAAAAGTTCCTAAAGAAAATTTATTACCAAACAAAAGTGGATTAGGAGCGCCGTTAGGTTGTTTAGACTCTGCTAGATATGGAATTGCTTGGGGAGCAATAGGTGCTGCTATGGACTGTTATGATACCGCACTTCGTTATTCTAAAGAGAGAATTCAATTTGGAAGACCAATTGCTGGATTTCAATTACAACAAAAGAAATTGGCTGAAATGATTACTGAAATTACCAAAGCACAATTATTGGCTTGGAAACTCGGCGTTATGAAAAATAATGAAACGGCTACTTCTGCTCAGATTTCTATGGCGAAACGTAATAATGTTGATATGGCAATTAAAATTGCTAGAGAAGCAAGACAAATATTAGGTGCTATGGGAATCAGTGGTGAATATTCAATTATGCGTCATATGATGAACCTTGAAAGTGTAATTACTTATGAAGGAACACATGATATTCATCTATTAATTACTGGCTTCGATATAACAGGCGAAAACGCATTCAAATAAAATAGCAATTTAAAATACTGGATGCTTTGGGCCTCCTTCGGTTTAAGTGAACAAATGTAAAAAATTGATTGAATTGTTCTAATAAACAAATAGTTGCCAAATACTTGTTAGTAAACAGAGTTGTTTATCATATGTTCTCTGTCGTGAAAAAATTAGCCTTCCTTTTAATTTTCAATTAAAGGGAAGGCTAATTTACTTTGTGTTCAATCAATTTTTTAGTTGTTAAAAAAGAGCGATAAAGAGAAGTTTCTTCCTGCAGAACTAATTCCTGAAGCAAACTCTTTATAGTGTATGTCAAAAATATTATCGATGTTTACTTGTAGACTTAAATCTTTAGATATTTTGTGTTTGGAGTAAAAATTAAATGTATTCCAGCTTGGTGTTCCGAGGTATTCTTGAGTACTTGTATTAAATGGAGATTGCTCAATATTATCGATTCCTTCGACCAAGTTATACTCATTCAATTCTTTCGACCCATTAAATCTAAAATTTAAAGCAATTTCAAATCTGTTTTTAGCAAACAGCACTTCTAAATCACCAAATATCGGTGGGATTGAAGAAAGTGGTAAATTCGTGTCAGTCGATTCGCCTTTAGTGTAGGTTATGCTTCCATTTATCTTCAAATTGTCAATTAATTTCCCTCCAAAACTAAAGGTAGTTCCAGCAATATAAGCATTGTCATTATTCACATTGGCATACGTTTCAACCTCTTCACCATCATATATAATCGACGAATCTCCTCCCAAAGAAAATTGTTCTCTTGAGATGTATTTATCTAACAGCGAGTAATATATATTCAATCCTAGATTGAATTTTTTATCATTAAAATATTTCAAAACACCTATTTCAGCACTATAAGAATATTCTGGTCTCAATTGAATATTAGGAACTGTTACTTGCCCGTTCTTCTCCCTTATTTTTCCAACATCATCAATGTTTGGTGATCTAAATCCAGATGAAATAACGGCGTTTAACTGCCAGTTTCTATTGGGTCTATATGTATATCCAGCCGTTGCTGTAATTGCTCCATTATCGATAGAAATGTCTCTGCTAGGAAGGGCAATGTAAGTGTCATCAACCCAATGTGCTTTTAAATTGGTATACGTGTATCTTACTCCTGTATTCAAAGTTGATTTAGGAGTTACATCTTGTCGATAACTCACATATCCTGAAAAACTATCATAAGAACTTCCTCCGTCAGGATATCTTGATTGAACAATAAAATCATTAGCAAAACCAATAATAGTATTTCCATCAACATCTAATGTTTTTCCTGTTGAACCTGATTTCACATAATTATGCGTGATTTCTACACCATAAGAAAGTTTTCTATTGGAAGTAGTTCCTAGTTGAACAGAAAAGTCTCCATTTAAACTATAAACATCAACCATTTCATTACGATAAGATCTATCTAAACTCGTAAATTTACGCTGAACTCTAGATTCTATTATATTTTGATAAGCTCCAGTAATGGTTACATTATTCATCCATTTTTTACCAGGACGAATCGACAATTGAGAGCTTACCAAAAATCTTTTTTGAGGCCCATAATACCATTCGGAAAACTTCAATTCTCCTGAAGATCTTTCAGTCAATTTATCAAACCTTGGGATATCAGAACTTGTTGAGTATTGAATATTAAAAGTTAGATTCGCTCTATCAGAAAAGCCGAAATAAAATTTTTGCAATAAGTCGGATTGATTATAGCCTGTGTTTTTTTGGATATTTAGATTTGAGTTTTGAGTTGAATTAGCGGAATAATAACTGTCCGTATTCAAGGAATAGTCGAAGACTTTTCCCCAATTTTCATAACCATGTCTTCTTTTATTTCCCATTCTTAAATCTCCAAAATCAGAATGAGAAAAACTCGTAAGAGATCCCCATTTTTTAAACGAAAGTTCTACACTTCCTTGCTGAGTACTTTCATTATTTACCGTTCCGAATCTGGTCATAAAGTCGACATTCACCATCTTGTCCAATCCGATTTTTGGCGTTTTGGTGTAATAATGAATGACTCCTCCAAGCGCATCTGAGCC
>Ga0307488_10003975_pt1 | contig 12323 bp, 10 predicted proteins | sample SB02metaG_FD_202248 | JGI IMG/M metagenome (GOLD analysis project Ga0307488, IMG submission 202248) | Sea-ice brine microbial communities from Beaufort Sea near Barrow, Alaska, United States - SB 0.2 | ecosystem: Environmental > Aquatic > Marine > Coastal | place: USA: Alaska | collected...
TAGCAGAACTGAAGATGGTAAAATTTATCAAAGACCATTTGGCGGTATGACAAAAAATTATGGTAACGGAACAGTGCAAAGAACTTGCGCAGCGGCAGACAGAACAGGTCACGCTATTCTTCACACGCTTTATGGACAAGCTTTAAAACATAATACAGAATTTTTTATAGAATATTTTGCTTTAGATTTAATAATGAAAAATGGTGAATGCAAAGGTATTATTGCTTGGAATTTAATAGATGGGACTATTCATAGATTCAGGTCACACATCACAATTATTGCTACTGGAGGATACGGAAAAGTATATCAAACTGCAACCTCAGCACATACTTGTACAGGTGATGGAAATGCAATGGTATTAAGAGCAGGCCTACCCCTTCAAGATATGGAATTTGTTCAATTTCATCCTACAGGAATATATGGTGTTGGAACTTTAATAACAGAGGGAGTAAGAGGAGAAGGTGGATTTCTTGTAAATAGCGAAGGTGAAAGATTTATGGAAAGATACGCACCTAACGCCAAAGATTTAGCCTCAAGAGATGTCGTAAGCAGATCAATGGAAATTGAAATAAACGAAGGACGTGGCGCAGGAAAAGACAAAGATCACATCTACTTACATTTAGACCATCTTGATTCTAAAGTTATAGAAGAAAGACTTCCTGGTATATCTGAAGCAGCTAAAACTTTTGCTAATATAGATGTAAGCAAACAACCGATACCAGTCGTACCTACAGTTCACTATAACATGGGAGGAATACCCACAAATTATAAAGCAGAAGTTTTAACACTTAATGGTTCAGAAAAAACTGTACCAGGTTTAATGGCTATCGGAGAAGCTGCGTGTGTATCTGTACATGGAGCTAATAGACTCGGTTCAAACTCGTTAATAGATCTTGTTGTTTTCGGAAGAGCTGCCGCAAAAAGAGCAGCAGAACTTGTTAAGCCAGGAACACCACATGAAGAAGTTTCTCAAAGTGAAACAGATAAGTGTTTAGATAGATTTGATAAAATACGTAATTCAAATGGTAGCACGAAAGCATCAGATCTTAGATCTTCAATGCAAAAAACTATGCAAACTAAATGTGCGGTGTTCAGAACTGAAAAAACTTTAAAACAAGGGATAGACGAAATTAGAAAACCTCTCGATGGTATGAATGACTTATCTGTACAAGATAAATCATTAATATTTAATACTGATCTAGTTGAAACTTTAGAATTTGATAACTTGATTAGTCAGGCTCTAACAACAATGGAATCAGCATACCACAGAAAAGAAAGTAGAGGAGCTCACGCAAGAGAAGATTTTACAAAACGTGATGATAAAAATTTTATGAAACATACTTTGGCTTGGCAAGATGGAGATAAAGTTACTCTAAAATATAGAGATGTTCACGCCAAAACATTAACAAATGATGTACAATATTTTCCACCTAAAGAGAGAGTCTATTAACAAGTGGTACAGCTTAATTTACCACAAAATTCTAAAATTCTAAAAGGCAAATACTATAAAAATAAAACAAACTCTTCTAATTTAAAAAAAGTAAATATTTATAGATGGGAGCCATCTAACGACCAAAATCCAAGAATTGATACTTTCGAAGTTGATATGGATAACTGCGGTCCTAAAGTTTTAGATATATTGTTTAAAATAAAAAATGAAATTGATTCTTCATTAACTTTTAGAAGATCCTGTGCGCACGGAGTATGTGGTTCATGTGCAATGAATGTTGATGGTGTTAATACATTATCTTGTATAAAATCTCATACAGATATTAAAGGAGAACTAAATATTTATCCTCTTCCTCATTTAAAAGTTATTAAAGATTTGATCGGTGATCTGAGTGGGCTTTACAAGCAGTACGAGTCTATTCAGCCTTGGTTGAAAACAACACAGACAGGACAAGAAAAACAAGAAATTTTACAATCTGAGAAGGATAGATCAAAATTAGATGGTCATTATGAATGTATACTTTGCGCATGTTGCTCTACCTCTTGCCCTAGCTACTGGTGGAATGGAGATAAGTATTTAGGCCCAGCTGTTTTACTACAAGCTTATAGATGGATAAACGATAGTAGAGATGAAGAAAAAAAAGAAAGATTAAAAAAAGTTGCTGACGAACTTAAGCTTTATAGATGTCATACTATTATGAATTGTACCAATTCATGTCCAAAAGGCCTAAATCCTGCAAAAGCTATAGGTTCAATTAAGAAAATGCTTGCAACAACCTAAAACCTTAATTACTCCAGTATATCCATGAATATCATTGAACATTTTGTAAATGGGAAAAAATTCTCAGGGAATTCAAAGAAAACATCAAAAGTTTTTAATCCTGCAACCGGTGAACAAACTGCTGAAGTGAAATTAGCCTCAACTAAAGATATGGATATAGCAGTAGAAGCCGCTAAAACAGCTTTCGTTTCTTGGTCAAAAAAACCACCATTACAAAGAGCAAGAGTGTTGTTTAAGTTTAAAGAGTTAATAGAAAAAAATTTTGAAGAATTAGCTAGAATTATAGTTTCAGAGCACGGTAAAGTATTTGATGACGCAAAAGGTGAAGTAACCAGAGGACTTGAAGTTGTAGAGTTTGCTTGTGGCATACCACAATTATTAAAGGGAGAGTTTACTGAAAATGTAGGAACAGACGTAGACAGTTGGTCCTTAAGACAGCCACTTGGAATTTGTGCTGGTATAACACCTTTTAATTTTCCAGCCATGGTCCCAATGTGGATGTTTCCTGTTGCTATTGCATGTGGAAATACTTTTATTTTAAAACCATCAGAAAAAGATCCTTCTTGCCCAATAAGATTAGCAGAATTATTCTTAGAAGCTGGTTTGCCTGAAGGAGTTTTTAATATTGTGAATGGAGACAAAGAAGCTGTTGATGCAATAATTAACAATAAAGACATAGCAGCCGTTAGTTTTGTTGGGTCAACTCCTATTGCAAAATACATTTATGAAAACAGTGCAAAAAATGAAAAAAGAGTTCAGGCACTAGGGGGAGCTAAAAATCACGCTGTAATTATGCCAGATTGTGATTTAGATCAAGCGGTTAGTGGCTTGATGGGAGCGGCCTATGGTTCAGCCGGTGAAAGATGTATGGCACAATCAGTTGCAGTAGCGGTTGGTGGCATAGGTGACAAGTTAGTTGAAAATTTAACCAAAAAAGTTGAAGCATTAAAAGTAGGTTCAGGCATGGATAAAAAATCAGAAATGGGCCCTTTAGTTACAAAAGAACATTTAGAAAAAGTAAAAGGTTATGTAGATATTGGAGTAAAAGAGGGTGCAAAGCTAGTTGTTGATGGAAGAAATTTAAAATTACAGGGGTATGAAAATGGTCATTATATAGGTGGTTGTTTATTTGATCACGTTAAAAAAGATATGAGAATATATAAAGAAGAAATTTTTGGCCCTGTTTTATCGGTTGTTAGAGCAAAAAATTTTGAAGAAGCTTTAAAACTAGTTAATGATCATGAATTTGGAAATGGAGTAGCTATTTTTACTAGAGACGGTGATACAGGCAGAACATTTGCGAGTAAAGTACAAGTAGGAATGGTTGGAATTAATATTCCAATACCTGTACCTATGGCTTTTCACAGCTTTGGTGGCTGGAAAAGATCTTTATTTGGAGATCAGCACATGCATGGTCCAGAAGGTGTAAGATTTTATACAAAATTGAAAACAATCACATCAAGATGGCCATCAGGCTTTAGATCTGATCCAGAATTTGTGATGCCAACAATGAAATAAAAAAATGGGAAAAAAAATTTCACTTATAGGAGCGGGTCAAATTGGAGGAACTTTAGCCCATTTGATAGCTTTAAAAGAATTAGGTGACATAGTTTTATTCGATGTAGCCGAAGGTTTAGCGAAAGGTAAGGCATTAGATATAGCGCAATCTTCTTCAGTAGATGGATTTTCAGTAGATATAATAGGAACAAGTAACTACGAAGACACAAAGAATTCAGATGTAATAATTATCACCGCAGGGGTTCCCAGGAAACCTGGCATGACACGAGATGATTTGCTTGGAATAAATTTAAAAATTATAAAACAAGTTGCAGAAGGAATAAAAAATACATCTCCAAATGCTTTTGTAATATGTATAACAAATCCTCTTGACGTTATTGTTATGGCGCTACAAAAATATTCTGGACTCCCAAAAAATATGGTTATTGGAATGGCAGGTATATTAGACACATCTAGATTTAAATATTTTCTATCTCAAGAACTAAAAATACCAGTAAAAAAAATAAATTCATTAGTTTTAGGAGGCCATGGTGACACTATGGTTTCAATGTTAAATCATACAAAAGTAGATGGAATCGAGATTATAGATTTAATTAAAAGTGGAAAAATTAAAAAAGAAACTTTAGATAAAATTGTGGAAAGAACAAAAAATGGTGGTGCCGAAATAGTTAAACTTTTAGAGAAAGGGTCGGCTTTCTACGCGCCTGCAGCATCAGGAGTTGAAATGGCTGAAAGCTATTTAAAAGATTTAAAAAAGGAACTTCCTTGCGCCGCTTATCTAGATGGAGAATACAACGTTAAAGATTTATATGTAGGTGTACCGGTAATTATTGGAAAAAAAGGTATTGAAAAAATTGTAAACATTAATCTTAGCAACGAGGAAAAAAATAATCTTGAGCATTCAATAAAAGCAGTCAAAGAATTGTTTGATGCTGCTAAAAAAATTGATCCTTTTTTAGTTTGATTTTTTATATATAGCTAAAATACACTTTCCAAATTTATACCTAAGAATAAAGTCAGCGATAAAGCTAAGAGGTGTAAACAGCTTATCCCAAATAAATATTTTAAATCTTGAAGGGAATTTTTCTTTTTTAAAAAAAATTTTATTAAGATAATATAAAAAATATCCCAAGGAATCTAAAAATTTAAAACTAATTAACTCTAAAAATTCAAATTTTTGTTTAAAAAAATCTTTTTCATATCTCCTAAAATGACCAACCGCTTTATCCAAATTGCCATAAATTTTTTGATGAGCGGGTACCATTATTATCAAAACACCATTTTTATTTAATTTTTTAGTAGCGTTATTAATTTCGTTTTTATCATTTTTTATATGTTCAAGAACATGTAAATAAATAATTGTATCAAATTTTTGTTCTATATTATTAATATTTTGTTGTGTAATTTTTATTTTAGGATTGTTTTTGTATTTATTTTTTAATATTAAAATATTTTTATCATCTGTATCTGTTAAGGTTAATGAAAAAATTTCTTCATTTATGTAGTTTCTTGTAAAACTTCCACACCCAGCCCCAATCTCTAAAACATTTCCTTTTAAATATTTTTTCATAAATTTTAAGCAATAATTTATGTGAAAGTTTGCACCATCGAATGTTTCTGTTACTACTTCTGGATAATTATTCATAATTATGTATATTTTTTTTTATTTTGAATTAATCTATTTAATAAAAATTAATGTCTAATTATAAAAAATCAATAGAAAAGTATACTTATATTTTTTTTATAATACTTTTTTCATTTTTTATAAATTGGAAATATTCAAGATACGGAGTATTTCCAATAGATACTTTTTTACATTATGATAGCGCCTATAGAATATTAAATGGAGAATATCCAATTAGAGATTATTGGATAGTTTCAGGTCTTTTTGTTGATTTTCTCCAAGCTTTTTTTTTCAAAATATTTGGAGTAAGCTGGTATTCATACATACTCCACTCTTCACTTTTAAATGTATTAATTTCTATTAGTACGTTTTATATATTAATTAAATTAGGCTTAAGAAAAAAATTTGCTTTTTTTTATACAATTAGCTTCGCTACTTTAGCATATTCTGTAAGTGGAACACCATTTGTAGATTTACACGCTACATTTTTCTGTGTCATTGCAATGTATTTTACTTTTTTGGCTATTAAGAAACCCGAAAAGTATTTGAATTGGTTCTTAGTTGTTTCTTTTTATTTTTTTGCATTTTTTTCCAAACAGGTGCCAACTAGTTATATTGTAATATTAAATGTTATAGTCATTTCTTCTTATTTATTGGTAAATAAAAAATTAAAACCATTATTAATTATTGTTTTATCAATATTATTTTATCTGTTAATTTTTTTTTTATCACTACGCGTGCTTGGTATAGAATTTAACAATTTTTATATACAGTATATAGATTACCCGCGCACCATCGGATCAAGTAGATTAAACTTAATAAGTTTTTCCATAGCAAGCTTTATTACACATTATAAATTTATATTGATGCCTCTTATTTTTTTAATTTTTATTAAAATCACTAAAACTATAAAAAATAAAATAAAAATTTACTCGAATGAGTTTATAAATTTTTTAGTCTTTTTATCAATGTGTTTAGCTTTATTTTTGCACCAGTTATTGACAAATAATCAAATTTATATTTATTTTTTAATTCCTATAAGCTTTGCTTTCTTGCACATTGAAGTTAAAAAATTAAATTTTAAATATAAGAATGAGCTTAATTATTTAATTATATTTATAGTTATATTTTCAACGATAAAATATCATTTGAGATATAACGAAAATAGAAAATTTCATGAACTTTCTAATACTAGTATTTTAAAACATGCAGAATCCGCTTCTCTCGATAAAAATCTAAAAGGTATACTGTGGATTTCTCCATCTTACAAAGATGATCCTCAGAGTGAAATAAAAAAAAAAATATAATGCTCTTAACCCATTATTTGTTTCTAGATAGTATTACATCAAGTGATTTAAATTCACCTAGCAAAACACACACTATTGATGGAGCGAGCATACCAATAAATAATAGTAAATATTTTAACCATTATAGAAACTTTTTAAGTGCAAAGCTAAAAAAAAAGGAAATAAATAAAGTTTATTTTATTAAAAATGAAAATATTTCAGTTGAAGTTTTTACAAATTTTTTCCAAAAAGATTGCTACAAAAAGTTTGAAGAAGATGTATTTATTTATTTTAAAATAAATCAATCTTGTCTGAATTAAAGTATTGTAATTTCTTTTATAAATGAATTTAAGTTTATCGATGGCTTACTATAGTTTTTAATTTTAATTAATATAACTAGTGAATTTATAAATAAAATTAATGTATATATAAAAAAAGCAAACGGCACATCGAGCATCCAGATAATAAATGTTAAAATTAAAGAGCTAACAAACATTCTTTGATAAAAAATTGAAATTATTCTAAAAGAATGTTCTATAAGCTTTAAAAAATTAACTTTTGAACTTTCAAAATATCTTTTCTGTCTAGAGGCATACAATTTTTTTATTTTACAACTTTTAAGAACTCCTGCTGAGTAGGCGCACCAAACATCATTCAAATTTAATTTTTTTAGATTATTAGAATTAAAACAGCTAAAATTTCCAAAGGAGATCCACTGCCAAGTTAAAAAAAAGGTAATAATCAGATGAAGTTTGTAAGATAATTTAATAATAAAGTTTTCATTTCTGTCTTTTCGGTGAGAAGTTACAACGTAATCCAAATGTTTTTCTGCTTCATTAACCATTCCTTTTATTTCTGAGGGATTATCTTCACCGTCACCATCCATTATAGTAATGTAAAAATTTTCATCTAGTCCCTTCAGATAATTTAAGCCAACACTTATAGCCTTTTGACTACCCAAATTTTTTACAGTAGATAAAATCTTTATTTCCTTAATCTTATCTAAATTTTTATTTTGTATGTGAATTTTATGGGTGGAAGAATCATTTACAATTAATATTTTATATATATCCGAGTTATTTAATTTTTGGTTTATTTCAATCAGTAGTTTGTTAAGGGATTTCCAATCATTATATATCGGAATTATTATAATATTTTCAGACAAGTTATTTATTCTTAGTTTTTTCTAATTCTGACCTTAATTTAATTAAAAAGTTGTTGAGAAGTTTTGCATCTTTCGGGTTAATTAATACTTCTTTTTCAGTTCCAGTTTTTATTTCTTCTCTAAGCTTATTTTTGATTTGTTCTATTTTTTCTTTAGAAACAATACTACTGTATTCTCTTTTTATTTGTTTCGTTATCACGCCAAAAGAAAAATGAATTGCAAGAATAAACAGAATGAAAACCAAAATTGATTTATAAAAAAAAATTTTCATTTTATATTTTTAAAAATTTCATAAATTTTAATGCCATTAACATTTAATTCATAAATCTTAACAAAATTATTAGGTATATTATACTTTTTATTTAAATTTGAATTAACTTCAGAGATATTATTTTTATATATAAAATCGGCATTTTTATATTCTTGTCCCACTACTTCAAAATTTTTTCTTAAATCAAAGTCAATACTTTCAAGACTTCTATGAAGAGGCGTATGTGAAGCTACAGCTATTTTAATTTTTTGATCTTTATTATCAGAACTTAATTTTAAAAAAAAATGTTTTCCAGATATTCCATAATAATCCCCCTCAAAGGTGTTTTTTTTATTATTACTAATTAATTCAGTAAAATAATAACTTTGATATGGATGATAAATCACCAGACATATAACGTTATGAATAATCGAAGCTAAAGCAAAAAGAAGAATTATTTTTCTTTTTAAGTAATCTTTTCGATATAAAATTATAAGATTATTAATCTGATAAACTGTAAAATATATTATAAAAATATTTAGGAAATATACTAATCTCCAACCGTTGTAAAAAGGTGAGTTAAAAACAAGTAAACTCAAATAAAATGAAGTTAGTATAAAAAAAATTATAAAATCTTTTTGCTCATTTTGCCCTCTCCAAAGATCATTGTATATTTGTTCTTTTTTAATATTAATAAATCTTTTTATAAATCTTTTAGAATAAAAAAAGTATCCTAGAGAGAAAAGTATAAGCGTAGTTATTGGTGTAGATATAAAAATCCAAGTAAACAAATATGAGTCCGGGGCATTTCTATTGATAATAAATTCATTATTGAAAAGTATCTTTATATCAGCATCAATCAAATCTCTCTTTAGAGCTAAAAATATATCTAAAAAATTAGCCAAAGTATTTGACCACAAATAAGGAGAAAAAAATATTATTAAACATATTAAAGAAAATAAATAGAAAGAATAGAATTTGAAATAAGAGTAAATGTTTTTATTGTTAAGACTTTTAATTATTAGTATTAAAAAAAAAGTTACAGGTAAGAAAATTCCAAAAATTCTTAAATTAAATGCAATAGCACTAAATACCGAGAAAAAAAAAATATTTTTTAAATTTAAACTATCTGATGATTTTAAAAGAAAGAATAAGGCAATATTAAAAAACGATAAAAATAAAACATCTTTGTATAAAAAGCTATCACCAAATATTCTCGGTGAGGTAATAAATAAAACAGTGCCCGCAAGGCATAAAAAAAAATTTTTAAATCTTTTAATTAAAATTTTATAAAAAAAAAATGAACTTATTAAAAAAATTATAAAACTAAAAAAATGTTTTATATGGTAAACGTTTTCAATTTTTTCTATATTAAATACTATTTCAATCAACGCTAAGGGAACATCAAAAATCACACCGTATTTGTTGTAATGCTCTACAGACGAAAGAGTATAGTCGCTGATTTCTTTTAACTTAATTTCTGATATTAAGCTTATTTTCTCAAAGTTAAAGATTTGAGCAATATAATTGAGCCAATAAAGGCCATTCATTCTATGAAACTTTTCTTCTATGTGTACACCAAAGTCTTTAAATGTTGATAAGACTACCAGGACTATAATAAGATATGTTAAAGATAAAAAAATGTATTGAAAGTTTTTTATTTTATTAATCATTTTAATTATTTTAACATTGTTTAGTTTTTTTAAAACTTTTATCTGATATAAAAAAATAAATTAAAATAAAAATGAATATTCACGAACATCAAGCCAAAAAATTATTGAAGCAATTTGGAGCACCGGTATCTAAGGGTATTGTGATATTTTCACCAGATGAAATTAAAGAAAAAATTGACCAATTAAGCTCCAAAGAATACGTTCTAAAAGCACAAATCCACGCTGGCGGCAGAGGTAAGGGGGGTGGAATAAAACTTATTAAAAATATTGATGAGCTAATGATGGCAGCCAAACAGATGTTTGGTATGAATTTGATAACCAACCAAACAGGACCAGAAGGTAAAGAGGTAAAAAGACTTTACATAGAAGAAGCCTCAGAAATATCAAAAGAATTCTATCTTTCGTGTTTAGTAGACAGAGAAAGTTCAAAAATTGCTTTCATAAGTAGCAGAGAAGGAGGTATGGACATAGAAAAGGTTGCCGCAGAAACGCCAGAAAAGATAATAACTAATAAAGTTGATTTAAAAAATGATATTGAAATTGAAGAAATAGAAAAAATAATAGAACCATTTAAATTTAATACTGAACAAAAAATTGTTGCAGAAAAATTAATTAAAGCTTTATATAAAATATTAATTGATAAAGATGCGACTTTAATTGAAATAAATCCTCTTGTTGTAACAAAAAATCAAGAAATTATTTGTCTAGATGCAAAAATGAACTTTGACGACAATGCCACATTTAGAAGACCTGAAATATTAGAGTTGCGAGATTTAAACGAAGAGGACCCTGCAGAAATTGAAGCCAGCAAACATGATTTGGCGTACATAAAACTAAATGGTTCTATTGGATGTATGGTAAACGGAGCTGGATTAGCAATGGCGACCATGGACATCATAAAATTATACGGTGAAGAACCAGCTAACTTCTTAGATGTAGGAGGTGGTGCATCAAAAGAAAAAGTATCAGCTGCTTTTAAACTAATCCTTTCAGATAAAAACGTTAAAGGAATATTGATTAATATATTTGGTGGAATAATGAGATGTGATGTAATTGCTCAAGGTGTTCTTGATGCAGCTGAAGAAACCAACCTGAACGTTCCTATCGTTGTTAGATTAGCTGGAACTAATTTTAAAGAAGGAAAAGAAATATTAGATAAATCTGGTCTTAAAATATTATCAGCAACTGATCTTAATGATGCTGCAAAAAAAATTGTTAAGGCAATAAAATAAATGTCTGTTTTAGTTAATAAAAATACAAAAGTTATCTGTCAAGGATTTACAGGGACTCACGGAACCTTTCATTCTGAACAAGCTATAAAATATGGAACTAAGCTAGTAGGAGGTGTGACACCAAAAAAAGGGGGGCAACAACATTTAGGCTTACCTGTTTTTGATACAGTTGAAGAAGCAAAAAAAATTACAGATGCAACTGCAACAATGATTTATGTTCCGCCAAAATTTGCAGCTGCTGCTATAATTGAAGCTATAGAAGCAAAAATAGAACTTATAGTTTGTATTACAGAAGGGATTCCAATTATCGACATGATCAAAGTAAAACAAATTCTAAATAAAAATAATAGTCGCTTAATAGGACCGAATTGTCCTGGTATTATAACCCCAGGTGAATGTAAAATTGGAATTATGCCAGGTGGTATTCACAAAAAAGGTTCTGTTGGAATAGTATCAAGGTCAGGAACTTTAACCTACGAAGCAGTAGCTCAAACTACAGCAAATGGAATGGGCCAGTCTACTTGCATTGGTATAGGTGGAGACCCGATTAACGGAACTAATTTTATTGACTGTCTAGATCTATTTTTAAAAGATGATGAAACCAAATCTATAGTTATGATAGGTGAGATTGGTGGTTCAGCAGAAGAAGAAGCTTCAGAATTTATAAAAAAATCAAAAATAAAGAAACCTATGGTCGGTTTTGTCGCGGGACTTACAGCTCCTCCAGGTAGAAGAATGGGTCACGCAGGAGCAATTATATCTGGTGGAAAAGGTGGTGCAGAAGATAAGATTGAAATGATGAAATCAGCAGGAATAACAATCTCAAAATCTCCAGCAGATATCGGCAAAACTCTTCTTGAAAAACTAAGTAGTAAATAAAAAAAAAAACATGTTATTATGAGATATTCAAATGTCATCATCTCAAGATAATAAAATATTTAAAAAAACCTCTTTTTTAGCTGGCAACAATTCTGCATTTATAGAAGAATATTATTCAGACTATATAAAGAATCCAAATAAACTACCCGAAGGATGGAAAGAATTTTTTGATGGACTTAAAGAAAATGAAGAAATTATTTCTAAAACTTTAGAAGGACCGAGCTGGGCACCTAAAAAAAAAATTAAAAAACATAATCTTGATTTAGAAAGCTTTTTTAAAGAAGAGCCGTTAGTAGAAAAAAATATTATTAACCTGTCCGCAGTCGAAGAGTCCGCTAAGAATTCTGTAAGAGCAATTATGTTAATTCGAGCCTACAGAATTAGAGGACACTTAACTGCTAATCTTGATCCTCTAGGACTCATGTCTAGAGATGAACATTCTGAATTAAAATATGAAACATATGGA
>Ga0307488_10003976_pt1 | contig 12322 bp, 9 predicted proteins | sample SB02metaG_FD_202248 | JGI IMG/M metagenome (GOLD analysis project Ga0307488, IMG submission 202248) | Sea-ice brine microbial communities from Beaufort Sea near Barrow, Alaska, United States - SB 0.2 | ecosystem: Environmental > Aquatic > Marine > Coastal | place: USA: Alaska | collected 2017-05-06
TTATCGTCGGTGAGTCGTCGATTCGCTCGGCTTATGATATGGCTCTTTATGATATTGCTGCCAAAGCCGCTAATATGCCGCTGTATCAATTTTTGGGTGGTGAGCTTAATGCTGCACAGGGCAGTAATCAGCGCCTGCTGAGAACCGACCTGACTATTGGTATGCAAGACAGTGTTGAGCAGACCGTCGCTCAGGCACAGGCGATTCTCGATCAAAACTTTGATGCTATTAAGATGAAAGTAGGGCGCTCGGGTTTACAAGATGTGGCTCATGTGGCCGCGGTGCGTGCCTTAGCGGGGCCAGATGTGGCCATAAAATCGACAGTAATCAAGGCTGGGATTACCCCACAGCTGTCGCCAATATCAATGCTATGGCACCATTAAATCTGCAATATTCGGAGCAGCCTTTGGCGGTGTGGGACTACAATAACTTAGCGCGTCTGCGCGACAAAGTAGACCTGCCTATCTGCGCTGACGAAAGTGTCTTTGATGATGCTATCGGTCATGGCGCTAGCTTTGATGAGTCGTTTCTTGAGAATCCTCTGTCTGTGAGCTTGTAGTTCTTGCAGGATGACAGGGCTATTAAAGTCTAAGGCTATTTATTCCACAAAAAAACTCTATCGCAAGGTAGGGTTTTTTTGGTTTACAGAGTCTTATAGTCACAAGTGTTCTAGATGTAATTAAACGGTTTAAACCCTAATGGTTTTTCGTTTATGTTTTAGTCCGAAACTTTGTAGCCCTACTGTTCTGTATCACTCCCCCCTCTTTCTACAGTAGGGTTTTTTTCGCCTCTCGGAAATGACTAGATAAAGTCTGAGACTGGATTTTCCCGCAATTCTGTAGCGCCTCTATTCTGTAGCGCCTCTATTCTGTGATTCTGTGTTCCCTAGGGCGAGATGAGATTGACTATAAAGCGCTTACTCAGCTTCTGCCAATGTCTCTTCGGGCGGGTTAAGTATTTCTGGCTGGTGGGGGATGATGGTTAGCAGCACGCCCATTTTAGGGTGGTCAATATAGTAGCTCTGCTGTTCCTCGAGTCGCTTGGACTGATCAAATGTCCACAGGGATTTAACCGGGTACTGTTTTGGCTGTTGAACTTTCTCCATCGCTGAACCATCCATAGCCAGGGTCTCGGCGAACTTATTTTCCGGCGCATCAATAAAAAAGTCTTCAATACGTTTTTCATCAAACTGAATGTCGGCGATCACATAGCTGTCGCCAAGACTCGGCTGTTGGCGAAGGGGAAACTCAGGCAGTTCGATCATATTGTCTGAGTCGCCCTGTTGGTCAAACTCCAGCAACCAGAGATTCGACTGAAAATGTAAAAAACGCGATTTGTAAAAGCGTAGGCTGCCTTCAATTTCAAAGCGATCCAGATACTGTTTGCCGGCTTTTATAACGACCCAGGGATCCTGTTCCAATTCGTCTGCAGAGAAGCGCCAGGCTTCGTGAAATACCACATTGTATTGGGCCTGGCGGTCCAGGGCGCGTGAGCTCTCATTGAGGTTGCGCAGATCCCGGGGCAGTTTGACGAAGGTGGGTTCATATTCTGCAGCATAGACTTCGGCGACAGTTTGGGTTTGAGTTTGATTGTCGGTTCGATTGTTGGCCTGGCTGCTGGCCAGATAAGCGGCGTCTTGGGCATTTAATTGGGCAAGGTTATAGTCGTCGAATGGGCTGCTCTGTTCGAGACTCTGCTGTTCAGGGCTCTCTAGGTCCGATGCAGATAATGCCTCTGCAGTGACGCCAAGGGCCGGGTCGGCTGCTGTCATCAGGGGGATGATTCTCGCGGCCGTGGTTGAGGCTGAATTTGAGACGACGCCATTACCGGCCACAGGAAAGTTGTTATTTAAAACCTGACCCGGCTCGCGCAGGTCGAGATTTTTCTCAGGGAATTCGAGATTGTAACTGCGCGGTGGCTGTTCGGCGCCGGTATAGCCCTGCTGGGTGAAGATAACCACTTCGACCTGATACCAGGGTGCTATGACGACGTCGGCCTGCTGGCTACTGTCCTGCGCGATACTCAGGCTGCTGGTTAGCGCCAACAGGGCGGGCCACAGGCTGCAGGCCCGCGGCGATGGTTGCTGTTGCTTGTCTGTTGTCATGCTTATCATTCCCTTGCTCATGCTTTACAGGATAGCCCTAATAGATAGCCCTAATAGATAGCAGCCCTCAGCTTTCACTTGCCTCAGGCATAAGTTGTTCAAGAATATAGGTCAACTTATCGACCCGTTCTTCCGCCGTTTCCATATCCGTAGTGAAACTCAATTGATCGTTATTTTGCAAGCGGAATGTACCTGGGCGCTTCTGCACCATTTCAATAATGGTCATGGGCTCCACTGGGGTGCTGGCACTAAATTTGAGGCGTCCACCATTGGGGCCAGCTTCAATTTTTATTAGCCCGAGGCGTTCGCCCATTTGACGTAACTTGGCCAGCTCAAACAGGGTTTTGGCCGGTTCTGGCAACAGTCCAAAGCGGTCGATCATTTCGACCTGCAATTCATAGAGGTCCCGTTCTGTCTGACAGTTGGCGAGTCGCTTATACAGCGTCAGGCGCATATTGACGTCCGGGAGATAGTCGTCCGGTATCAGTGCCGGTAGATGCAGATTGACTTCGATGCCCTGGTCCAAGGCGGAACCCAGATCAGCCTGCTTGCCGTTTTTAATCGCATTGACGGCACGCTCGAGCATCTCCATATAGAGAGTAAAGCCAATCGCTTGAATATGACCGCTCTGTTCTTCACCTAGTAGTTCGCCGGCGCCGCGAATTTCCAGATCATTGGTCGCCAGAGTAAAGCCAGAGCCCAGGTGATCAGCAGCAGAAATCGCTTCCAGGCGTTTTTGTGCGTCGGGCGTCATGGCTTTTGGCGGCGGTGTTAAGAGGTAGGCATAGGCCTGATGGTGGGAGCGACCCACACGACCGCGCAGCTGGTGCAGTTGCGCGAGACCAAATTTATCCGCCCGTTCAATCAGGATGGTATTGGCGCTGGGGATATCAATGCCGGTTTCAATAATGGTGGTACAGACCAGAACATTGAAGCGCTGGTGATAGAAGTCAGACATCACCTGTTCCAGCTGGCGCTCACGCATTTGCCCGTGGGCAATATTAATTCGCGCCTCGGGGACTAGCAGCGCCAGCTCATCGGCGGTGCGCTGAATATTTTTAACATCATTGTGTAAAAAGTACACCTGACCACCGCGGAGAATTTCACGGAGTATGGCTTCTCGAGTGATGCGATCTTCGCGCTGACGGATAAAGGTTTTCACCGATAGGCGTCGTGCTGGTGGTGTGGCAATAATTGATAAGTCCCGCACTGCATGCATGGACAGGTTGAGTGTTCGCGGAATCGGTGTCGCGGTCATGGTGAGAATATCCACCGAGCTGCGCATAGATTTAATCTTGTCTTTCTGGCGCACACCAAAGCGGTGTTCTTCGTCGATAATCAGCAGGCCGAGCCGTTCAAAGTCGATCTTGGTATGGAGCAATTTGTGGGTACTGATGAGAATATCCACTTTGCCGCTCTCAGTGTCGGAAATCACCTGCTCCTGTTCTTGGGCGGTGCGGAAGCGGGACAGTTCTTCGACGGTTATAGGCCAGTTGGCAAAGCGATCGCGGAAGTTTTGCAGATGCTGGTGAGCGAGCAATGTAGTGGGCACTAATATGACTACCTGCTTGCTGCTGGACACGGCGGTAAAGGCGGCGCGCATGGCCACTTCGGTCTTGCCGAATCCCACATCACCACAGACCAGTCGATCCATTGGCTGGGGGCTGAGCAGATCCCGGCGCACGGCGTCGATAGCTTCGGCCTGATCGGCGGTTTCTTCGAAGGGGAACTCGCCGCTAAACTTGCGGTAGTCCTCTTCATTGTTGTCACAGGCAAAGCCTTTGCGCGCTGCACGGCGAGCGTAAATATCCAGCAGTTCCACGGCAGTGTCGCGCACCTGTTTGGCGGCTTTCTCTTTCGCCTTGGACCATTTGTCGGTACCCAGCTTGTGCAGGGGCGCCATGGATTGATCGCCGCCGCCAAAGCGGCTGATCAGATGCAGGGAGGAAACCGGCACATAGAGTTTGGCGTCATTGGCATAGACCAGCATAAGAAATTCTTGCACCGACTTATCCACTTCAAGGGTAACCAGTCCCTGGAAGCGACCTACACCATGATCCATATGCACCACTGGGGCGCCGTGCTGCAGTTCAGCCAAGCTCTTAAAGATATGATCCGGTGACTCTGAGGCTTTGGAGCGACGGCGGCGCTGCATCACTTTCTGGCCAAACAGCTCGCCTTCAGTGATCAGGCAGATGCCCTGGTCTGGACTGTAGAGACCCTGATCTATGGGGTAGGTGGTAACCGAAAAGCGCTGGCTGCTATTGATAAAGCCCTGCCAGTTATCGACTTCCGTGGCCACTACATCAATTTTCTTCAGAAAGCCGGCGAGCACTTCCCGACGTCCGGCAGATTCGGCGCAGAACAGCACACGACCATCAAAGCCTTCAAGAAACTCCTGCAGCGTTGATAGAGGATTACTGAGTTTAGAGTTAACCGCCACATCGGGAACGGCGCGGAGATTGAAGTTGATGCTACCGGCGCCACTTTTGGCGGGCTGGCGGTCAATTTCAGTGCGCGGCAGTTTCTTGATCTGTTCAAAGACTTCTTCGACGCCGAGAAACAATTCTCTCGGCGACAGGATAGGGCGGGTGGGGTCAACTCCATACTCGGCATAGCGGGCATTAGTATCCTGCCAAAAGGCAAGGGAGGCGTCTTCTATACCTACATGACTAAACAGCTGTACCTTCTCTGGCAGGTAATCAAACAGAGTCGCTGTTTCATCAAAGAACAGGCTCAGGTAATACTCTATACCCTGGGGCGCAATACCCTCTTTAATATCTCGGTAGACCGGACATTTGGCTGGGTTTTGATCAAAATGCGTGTGCCAGTTATTGAGGAATTGATTGCAGGCCTGTTTGTCGAGAGGGAACTCCCGAGCTGGCAGTAATTCAATCTGAGTGACGTTTTCCGAGGTTCGCTGTGACTCGGAATCAAATAGTCGCAGGCTTTCAATTTCGTCGTCCAGCAGATCAATACGGAACGGCTGCTTGGCCCCCATGGGGTAGATGTCGATGAGTGAACCGCGAAAGGCGTATTCGCCATGTTCATAGACGGTTTCTACACGGTTGTAGCCAGCGCGAGACAGTTGTTGCTGAAGTTCGTCGCGATCCAGTAGTTCGCCAACCTGATAGGAAAAGGTACGCGAGGCGATAAAGTCTGTGGGTGCCAATCTGTGCATCAGCGTCGGCAAAGGCACTATTAATAGTGCGTGCTGGGCATTGGGCAGGTTGGACAATGTTTGCAAACGCGCCGAGACAATATCTTGGTGGGGCGAGAAAATATCATAGGGCAGGGTTTCCCAGTCGGGGAAGTTGAGGATAGAGAAATCCTGCTCGGCACTAAAGAATGCCAGGGCTCGACTCTGAGCTGAGGCCTCGCGGGCGGTTTCGGTGATCAGTATGCTGAGGCCGTCAAATTGCAGCGCGGCTTCTGCTATGGCCAGTGCACGGCCCGCAGCTTGCAGTTCACCCCAGTGATTTTTATCACCGGGTTTGGCGTTTACACCCAGATTGAGAATCGACTTTGATTCTAAGGCAGGCTCTAAGTCTAAAGTTGTCTGCGAAGCTGAAACTGTCATAACACCTACATTTTTATTCGAAAGTTGTACTAAAGTTATGCTAATACTGCACTGCTGTTACCCTTGGTTCACAGCGGCGCTATTTTACTCGCGGTCGTCTAGTGATAGATAGAGGCAATAGTCTGTATAGGTCATACAAAGTCTTTTGTTAGTTGCCTGTGTGACCAATGTTCACGATAATGCATTTACCCCCAAAAACTGCTTGAAAAGGACCCGCCAGTGATTGATCAGAAGAGACCCCTCCCAGACGATTTTTTCAAAGATTGGAAGCAACGTGAAGCCCTTGCCGAAGGCATGATACCGATAATTGGCAAGCTCTACCGTGAGCGCAATGTATCTACCTATATGTATGGCAACAGCATGGTCAATAAGTCGGTTACCGACTTGATGAAGTTCCATCGCCGTGTGCGTCAGGTGGAGCAGAATGAGTTGTCGGAATTTGATTCCTCACCGATGATCGAAGCCATCGCCCGTTTGCACCTTGGCCCTGCGCATATAGATCTGGGCAAGATGGTGGTTAAGTTTCAGAGTATTGGCAATGGCCGCAGTGTCGATGAGTTTGTCGCTGATGAGCTGAAAGATATTATCGGCTCCGACGTCAAACCGCTGCCCCAGCCCCAAGATGTAGTGCTCTATGGTTTTGGTCGCATCGGACGATTGGTGGCAAGAATTCTGATTGATAAGGCTGGTGGGGGTGATGTGATGCGCCTGCGAGCCATTGTGATCCGCAAAGGCAAGATCGATAACGATTTGGAAAAGCGTGCGGCACTGCTGCGTCGCGATTCGGTTCACGGTTCCTTTAAAGGCACCATTCGTGTGCTGGAAGATGAGAATACTCTGGTGATCAACGGCAATCCGGTGAAGGTGATCTACGCCAACTCGCCAGAAGAGATCGACTACACCGAATACGGTATTAACAACGCTTTGATTGTGGATAACACCGGCGTCTGGAAAGACAATGCTGGCCTCGGCGGTCATCTGCGTCCGGGAGCGTCAAAGGTATTGCTGACGGCCCCAGCTGGCGACGACATTCCAAATATTGTCTACGGTGTTAACGACGGTGAAATTACTCCTGAGCGCAAGATCATCTCGGCGGCCTCCTGTACCACCAATGCCATTGTCCCGGTACTCAAGTGCCTGCTGGATGAGTTCGGTATTAACAGTGGCCATGTTGAAACCGTACACGCCTACACCAACGATCAGAACTTGATCGACAACTACCACAAAGGTGATCGTCGCGGTCGCAGTGCGGCACTGAATATGGTGTTGACCTCTACTGGCGCTGCCAAGGCAGTGGCGAAAGTGATTCCGGAGCTTAAGGGCAAGTTGACTGGCAATGCGATTCGAGTGCCTACCCCGAATGTGTCTATGGCTATACTGAATCTGCAGCTGGGTCGCGACACCACAGTTGAAGAGCTGAACGAGTTTATGCGCCAGAAGGCACTGCACTCTGAGTTGCAGCAGCAGATTGGCTACACTATTTCCACTGAAGCTGTGTCCACAGACTTTGTCGGCTCCCGCCAGGCCTGTGTCTACGATTCTCAGGCCACCATCGTCGAAGGCAACAGCTGTGTACTCTATTGTTGGTATGACAATGAATTTGGTTATAGCTGCCAGGTGGTTCGCTGCTTGGAGAAATTCGCTGGTGTCAGCTGGCCCTCTTACCCCAGAGTGTTGCCGGCAGTTTAAATTACGCTAGCATGGCAATGTTATACAGGACTCGGCGCAGCCCCTGCGTCGAGTCTTTTTACATTGTGGGCGGGGCATTGTGAGTAGCATTGTTAGCCCCATTTAAGCAAATCCTCAGTCCGAAAAAACAAATAACTCAGATATCGGCCACTTTAGCTTTCTTTGGTCCCATTCAGACTGGAATCACAGCGCCCAGACCTTTATAATCCCGCCGATCTTCAATCGGTAAGCAATGCTCCTCATCTGCAAGCCGAAACTAAGCTGAAATTTCTCGTAAAATAGCCGCTAGATCGCGCTTTTGAGTGGATTCAGTTATATAGCCCAAATATTAATTTTTGAGTATTAGGTATTTCCTATGATAAAAATCCGTCGCGGATTAGACCTGCCCATAGCTGGTAAGCCAGAGCAGGTTATTCACGATGGCCCAGTAATAGGTCAGGTTGCGGTAGTCGGTTTTGACTACCCGGGCATGAAGCCCACCATGGCCGTACGCGAAGGTGATCGCGTCAAGCTGGGTCAATTGCTGTTTACCGATAAAAAAACTGTCGGTGTAAAGTACACCGCTCCTGCAGCCGGTGTTGTGGTAGCGATTAATCGCGGCGATCGCCGTGTATTTCAATCCTTAGTCATTGATGTTGACGGAAACGAAGCTGAAAGCTTTGCCCAGTACAGTGCTGCGCAGCTCGCTTCACTAGATCGCAGCCTAGTGGTTGAGAATCTGGTTAACTCTGGTCAGTGGGTGTCATTGCGTACACGTCCTTTTGCCCGTGTTCCTGCTCCAGAATCTAGCCCCTCATCTATTTTCGTTACTGCCATGGATACCAATCCACTGGCGGCTGACCCAGCACCGATTATTGCTCAGCGCAGTGAAGATTTTGTCAACGGTCTAACCGTTCTGACACGCTTGACTGACGGCCCTGTGCACCTCTGCAGTGCGGCTGATGCAACTGTTGCTGGCGACCAGATTGATGGCGTTCAGGCGCACAGCTTTGCCGGTCCCCATCCAGCAGGTCTGGCTGGAACCCACATTCACTTTATCGACCCTGTCAGCGCAGAGAAAACCGTATGGACTATTGGTTATCAAGATGTGATTGCCATAGGTGCTCTGTTTACTAGCGGCGCGATTGATAGCAGCCGCGTGGTTGCACTGGCTGGCCCACAGGTTAATAAGCCGCGACTACTGAAAAGCCAGTTGGGTGCCAATCTTAATCAGCTGGTTATCGGCGAGCTAAAGAATGACGAGAACCGTGTTATTTCCGGTTCAGTTCTCTCCGGTCGCAAAGCCTCTGGCGAGTTTGCCTTTTTAGGGCGTTATCACTCACAGGTCTCGGTTATCCGCGAAGGCCGCGAGCGCGACTTCCTGCACTACCTGAGAGCCGGTTTTGACAAGCACTCAGCACTGCCGATCTTTGTTTCCTCCCTGAGCAAGAAACTCTTCAACATGACCTCCAGCACCAACGGCAGCGAACGCGCCATGGTACCTGTAGGTGGCTACGAAGATGTGACTGCTCTGGATATCTTGCCGGTTCAGCTATTACGTTCACTGATTGTTGGTGACACGGAAATGGCCCAGAAACTCGGTTGCCTGGAATTGGACGAAGACGATGTAGGTCTATACAGCTATGTCTGTGTCGGCAAGCACGAGTACGGTCCCATCCTGCGCGATAATTTGACCAGAATAGAGAAGGAGGGTTAAGACCATGATACGTAATCTTCTTGATAAGGTAGAACCGCATTTCCACAAGGGCGGCAAGTGGGAAAGCTGGTATGCACTTTACGAAGCGGTTGATACGGCTTTGTTTAAGCCATCAGACGTAACCAAGAACAGTTCCCATGTACGTGACTCCATCGACCTTAAGCGGGTCATGATCACAGTTTGGATGGCGACGTTCCCAACCATGTTTTTCGGCATGTGGAATGTCGGCTTTCAAGCTAACAGCATCATGTTGGAAATGGGCATGTTGGCTCAAGAGGGCGGACGTGGCATCTTTATTGCCATGTTGGCCGGTTACGACCCAACCAGCATCTGGGACAACCTAGTCCACGGTGCGGCTTACTTTCTACCTATATACATGGTTACCTTTATAGTCGGCGCTTTCTGGGAAGTGTTATTTGCCAGTATTCGCGGCCATGAAGTGAACGAAGGCTTCTTTGTTACCTCGGTACTCTTTGCCCTTTGCTGTCCTCCTGATCTCCCATTGTGGATGGTCGCTGTAGGTATTAGCTTCGGTATTGTCATCGGTAAAGAAGTATTCGGCGGCACCGGTAAGAACTTCCTCAACCCAGCCCTGACAGGTCGTGCGTTCCTTTACTTTGCCTATCCAGCCTATATGTCTGGTGACGCGGTATGGACTGCAGTAGACGGTTACACTGGCGCAACCATGTTGTCTGTGGCGGCGACTGCCGGTATGGCAGGCCTGGAACAGAGCGTAACTTGGATGTCAGCCTTTATAGGTACCATTCAGGGCTCCATTGGTGAAACCTCGACCCTGGCGATTATGCTTGGCGGCGTGGTGTTGATGGTGATGCGCATTGCTTCATGGCGCATCATTGGTGGTGTTCTGCTGGGTTCAGCGCTGTTGTCCATGCTGTTTAATGCTATCGACTCGACCAACCCCATGTTTGCCTTGCCGTTCTATTGGCACTGGGTGATCGGCGGATTTGCCTTCGGTGCAATCTTTATGGCCACTGACCCCGTATCTGCAGCAATGACCAACACCGGCAAGTTCTGGTATGGCATGCTGATCGGCGTCATGGTGATCCTGATTCGTGTGGTCAACCCGGCTTTCCCAGAGGGCATGATGCTGGCGATTCTGTTTGCCAATCTATTTGCACCACTGTTCGATCATGCAGTGGTTCAAGGAAACATTAAAAGGAGATTGGCCCGTGGCTAGTGACTCTATTAAGAAAACCTTCGGCGTTGCTGCACTGCTCTGCGTTGTCTGCGCAGTAGTCGTATCCAGCGCTGCAGTGATACTGCGACCTATGCAGGACGCGAATAAGATATTGGATTTGAAAACCAATATTCTCGCCTCCGCCGGCCTGTTAAAAGCCGGTATTGATGTCGAGACTCAGTTTCAGCAAATCACTACTCGTATTGTCGATATGGAAACCGGTCGCTTCAGCGATGCAGTTGATCCCGCTGTCTATGATCAACGCAAAGCCTCTAAGGATCCGGCACAGTCTATAGCGCTGTCCGGCGACGAAGATATTGCCAAGATCAGACGTCGCGCTAATTACGCCACTATCTACATAGTAGAAGGCGAACAGGGTCTGGAAAAAATCATTCTGCCGATTAAAGGCTATGGTCTCTGGTCAACTCTGTATGGCTTTATCGCACTGGAATCGGATCTCGAAACTGTTGCTGGTATTGGCTTCTACGAGCATGCCGAAACACCGGGTCTGGGTGGTGAAATTGACAACCCTAACTGGAAGGCCAGCTGGATAGGCAAGAAAGCCTATAACTCCGGCGATCTAGCGATCACTGTATTAAAAGGTAAGGTGGATATGAACCGTGACGGTTATGAGTCACAGATCGACGGTCTCGCAGGCGCTACCTTGACCACTCGTGGTGTTGATAATCTAGTGCGCTACTGGCTAGGTGATTCAGGTTTCTCACCACTGATCAGCAATCTTAAGACAGGGGAGGCCTAATCGTGTCAAAAGCTAAAGATACGCTTCTAGCACCGGTACTGAACAACAACCCGATTGCACTGCAAATCCTCGGAATCTGTTCGGCACTGGCTGTGACTTCAAGCATGAAGGTCGCCTTTGTTATGTGCCTGGCACTGACCGTGGTAACCGCGTTTTCAAACCTGTTTGTGTCGCTTATCCGCAACCATATTCCCAACAGCATCCGTATTATTGTGCAGATGACCATTATTGCCTCATTGGTAATTGTTGTTGATCAGGTGCTCAAGGCCGTGGCCTACGATATCAGCAAGCAGCTGTCGGTCTTTGTTGGACTGATTATTACCAACTGTATTGTGATGGGTCGCGCTGAAGCCTTCGCCATGAAAAACCCACCGCTGCCGAGCTTCTTAGACGGCATAGGTAATGGTCTTGGTTACAGTGTTGTACTGATGATTGTCGCATTTTTCCGCGAACTGTTTGGCGCCGGCAAGCTGTGGGGCTACGAAGTCCTTAAAGTTAGCACCGACGGCGGCTGGTATGTGGCCAACGGCATGATGTTGATGCCCCCCAGTGCCTTCTTCTTAATTGGTCTGTTTATCTGGGTGCTGCGCGTCAGCAAGAAAGATCAGGTTGAACAACCAGACTTTAAGATCACCGCGAATAGCCGTCCGAGTGAGGTTGCGTAATGGAACATTATCTAAGTTTGTTAGTTCGCTCGATCTTTATCGACAACATCGCCCTGAGCCTGTTCTTGGGTATGTGTACCTACCTGGCGCTGTCGAAGAAGATCAACGCAGCATTCGGTTTGGGTATTGCCGTCATCGTAGTGCAAACCATTACAGTGCCGGTAAACAACCTGCTGCTCGGTTACTTGCTATCCGATGGCGCACTGGCTTGGGCCGGTCTGCCGGATGTTGATCTGAGCTTCTTGGTCTATCTCTGCTTTATCGGCGTTATCGCCGCCATAGTGCAGATCCTGGAAATGTTCCTCGATAAGTATGTGCCAGCGCTCTACAACGCCCTGGGCGTGTTCTTGCCACTGATTACGGTGAACTGTGCAATTCTCGGTGGTTCATTGTTAATGGCAGAGCGCGGTTACAACTTCACCGAGAGTGTGGTTTACGGCTTTGGCTCTGGTACCTCATGGGCTCTGGCAATTGTAGTGCTCGCAGGAATTCGAGAAAAATTAAAATATAGCGATATTCCAGAAGGCCTTCAGGGGCTGGGCATCGTATTTATCACTGTAGGTCTAATATCCTTAGGCTTTATGTCGTTTGGCGGCATTGACATCTGATTACGGAGAAGTAGCTACTCAT
>Ga0307488_10003979_pt1 | contig 12319 bp, 9 predicted proteins | sample SB02metaG_FD_202248 | JGI IMG/M metagenome (GOLD analysis project Ga0307488, IMG submission 202248) | Sea-ice brine microbial communities from Beaufort Sea near Barrow, Alaska, United States - SB 0.2 | ecosystem: Environmental > Aquatic > Marine > Coastal | place: USA: Alaska | collected 2017-05-06
TACTACATGCAAATATTCGATACCTGCAGCCTCAAATTCTTTGGCTACTTCTAACGGATTTTCGTTGTATATTTTCTTGGTACTATAATCTCCTTTGGTCAAACGAACACATTTTCCGTCTATAATGTCTATGGCTGGTATGATTCTCAAAATAGTTGTTGGTTTTTAGTTGTTGGTTTTTAGTTCCAAAAAATTCTTTAATATTTGCTCGCCAGCAACACTACTCTTCTCTGGATGAAACTGTACTCCGTAAAAATTATCTTTCTGCAATGCAGCTGCATATTCAATTCCATAAGCTGTAGTAGCAATGCTTTCTTTACAATTTTCAGCATAAAAACTATGCACCAGATACATAAATTCTTTTTCTTTAATTCCTGTAAACAAACCAGACTTTAAATTAGAAATGGTATTCCAACCCATTTGTGGAACTTTTACGGCTTTAGAAAAACGTTTTATAGCTACATCAAAGATGCTCAAACCTTTTGTATTTCCCTCTTCAGAGGAATTACACATTAATTGCATGCCTAAACAAATACCTAAAACAGGTTGTTTTAAAGTAGGAATTACTTTGTCCAATCCGCTTTCTTGCAACATTTTAATTGCAGAACTTGCTTCACCAACACCAGGGAAAATTATTTTATCAGCAGCCCTAATTTCATCAATATTATTTGATAAAAGGGCAACTACACCCAAACGTTTAAAAGCAAACTGAATGCTTTTAATATTTCCTGCTCCGTAATCTATAATTATGACACTCATAATTAGTTCTTAGTTTTTGGTTATTAGTTTTTAGTAAAAATCACTCAAAACTAAAAATTTATAATTCATCATTAATTTAAAGAACCCCTTTTGTACTTGGTAAAAACATCTTGTTTGAATCTCTTTTTACGGCCATTTTCATTGCTTTTGCAAAGGCTTTAAAAATTCCTTCAATTTTATGATGTTCGTTGGTTCCTTCTGCTTTGATATTTAAATTGCATTTAGCACCATCTGTAAAAGATTTAAACAAGTGAAAAAACATTTCTGTTGGCATGTCTCCTATTTTTTCTCTTTTAAAATCGGCATCCCATTCCAACCAGTTTCTACCGCCAAAATCTACCGCAACTTGCGCCAAACAATCGTCCATTGGCAGGCAGAAACCATATCTTTCAATGCCTAATTTATTTCCTAGCGCCTTATTAAATAATTCTCCAAAAGCAATCATGGTATCCTCTATCGTGTGGTGCTCATCAACTTCTAAGTCACCATCCACTTTAATAGTTAAATCCATATTTCCATGTCTGCCAATTTGATCTAACATGTGGTCAAAAAATGACAACCCTGTAGCAATATCATTTTTACCAGAACCGTCTAAATTTAGTTTGATATAAATCTTCGTTTCGTTCGTGTTTCTAGTAATTTCTGTAACTCTATCTTCTAATTTAAGAAAGTCATAAATTGCAGACCAATCTGTACTTGTGAGTGCAATACAATCTAAAATTTCTTGTTTTGAAGTTTCTATTTCTTCTGCACCTAATTCCGAATTCTCTGCTAAATAAATCCCTTTTGCTCCCAAATTCTTTGCCAGCTCCATGTCCGTAATTCGATCCCCTAAAACAAAGGAATTTTCTAAATCATATTCCTTAGAAAAATACTTGATTAATAAGCCCGTTCTGGGTTTTCTTGTCGCTGCATTTTCATGGGGAAAACTTTTATCAATAAGAATTTCAGAGAAAATAACACCCTCTTTTTCAAAAGCTGAAATTACTTTGTTTTGTGCCGGCCAAAAAGTGTCTTCAGGAAAAGAGTCTGTTCCCAAGCCATCTTGATTGGTAACCATCACCAGTTCATAATCCAATTCCGAGGCTATTTTTGCCATGTATTGAAATACTTTCGGATAAAACTCCAATTTCTCTAAACTATCTAATTGATAATCAACTGGTGGTTCTAAAACTAAGGTTCCATCTCTGTCTATAAATAATACTTTTTTCATTTTGTAGTTTTTGGCTCTTGGCTTTCAATTTTTAGCGAAATGCTAAAGCTTAATTGCTATATTTCTTCTAATGCTTTAATTAATTTTTTATTTTCCGAAATTGTTCCAATGGTAAAACGCAAACAATTTTCGCATAAAGGCTGTGTAGTTCTATTGCGAATTACAATGCCTTTTTTTATTAACTGGTTATATCTATTATTGGCATCGTCAACTTTTACCAATACAAAATTACAATCTGAAGGATAGATTACTTTAATAAAGGAAATCTTTTTTAAATCTTTAATTAGAATCTCTCTTTGAGAAATAATTTCGGCAACTTCTTTTTCAACTGCCTTCATATTGCGCAACCTATCAACTGCTTTTTGCTGTGTTAACTCGTTTACGTTGTATGGTGGTTTTATACTGTTTAAAACCTTAATTATTTCCTTGGAAGCATAACAAACACCCAATCTAATTCCGGCCAAACCGTATGCTTTGGATAAGGTTTGTGTAATGACTAAATTAGGGAATTGTGCTAACCTCTCTAACCAACTGCTTTCCTCTGAAAAATCGATATATGCTTCATCGATTACAACCAAACCATTGAACTTTATCAATAATTCTTCAACTATTTCATTGGTAAAGCTATTTCCTGAAGGATTGTTTGGAGAACACAGAAACAAAATCTTACTATTTTTATTTACTTCCTTTAATATTTGCGCTACTTTTGGTTGATATGTTTCTGTTAATAAAACCTGTTTATTTTCTATCGCATTGATATTTGCCAAAACGGAATACATCCCATAGGTAGGCGGTAATGTAATAACATTGTCTTTATTTGGTTCACAGAAAGCTCTAAAAATTAAATCTAAAACTTCATCACTTCCATTTCCTAAAAGGATGTTTTTTTTGTTAATTTTTTTAATATCAGAGAGTAACTCTTTGACGTTATTTTGCTGCGGATCTGGATACCTGTTTACGCCACTTTCAAACGGATTCTCATTCGCGTCTAAGAAAACCATTTCACTGGTAGTTGCGTCTTTATACTCATCTCTTGCCGATGAATACGCTTTTAGAGATTTTATATTTTCTCTAATGAGGTTATTTATGTTGAATTTTGTTTTCATTTCTATAAAAACTTTTACACTCTTAATTATGTACTCCTATTGTCATTTCGAAATGAGCTTTTTTAAGCAATTGAGAAATCTAATTTTAAGACTCTTTCTTACTGGCTTGGCTATTTAATTTCGGAAAGACGACTCCTATTCTTTTAAATCATTCAACCTTAAAGTAACCGCATTTTTATGTGCAAACAAACCTTCTGTTGCTGCCATAATTTCTATTGCACTTCCAATATTTTGAATGCCTTCTTTCGAAATTTCCTGAAAAGTAATAGACTTGGTAAAACTATCTAAGTTTACACCAGAATACGATTTTGAAAATCCGTTTGTTGGCAATGTATGATTCGTTCCCGATGCATAGTCTCCTGCGCTCTCAGGCGTATAATTTCCTATAAAAACTGAGCCTGCATTTTCTATATTGTCTATATAATATGCGTTGTCATTTGTACAAACAATAAAATGTTCGGGACCATACTCATTGATTAAATCTAAAGCGATTGCATCATTTTCAACAAAAATGGATTTGGAATTTGCAATCGCTTTTTGAGCAATTTCTATTCTTGGCAAGCCCAAAATTTGTTTCTCTATTTCTACTGAAACTTCAGCAATTAGTTTTTTTGATGTGGAAACCAAAATAACTTGAGAGTCCGCACCGTGTTCTGCCTGACTTAATAAATCGGATGCTACATAGCTTGCATTTGCACTGTCATCTGCAACAATTAACAATTCACTTGGGCCGGCTGGCATGTCTATTGCTACTCCGTATTTAGTTGCCAACTGTTTTGCAACCGTTACAAACTGATTTCCAGGACCAAATATTTTATATACCTGCGGAATGGTTTCTGTCCCGAATGTATAGCCTGCAATTGCTTGGATTCCTCCAACTTTTAAAATTTTGGTGACACCGCATAAATTTGCAGTGTACAAAATTGCTGGGTGAATTTTACCTTCTTTATTAGGTGGAGAACACAAAACTATTTCTTTACAACCCGCAATTTGAGCAGGAACAGCTAACATTAAAACCGTAGAAAATAGAGGCGCAGTTCCGCCTGGAATGTACAATCCTACTTTTTGAATGGGTCTTTTTTCTTGCCAACAAGAAATACCGTTTGTAGTCTCTACAAACACTTTCGTTGTTTTTTGCGCAATATGAAACTTGGTAATATTTTCTTTTGCGAAATTAATGGCGCCTTTTAATTCTTCTGAAACTAAAGTAATTGCTTCTTTAATTTCTGCCGCTGAAACTAAGTTGTTTTCTAAAGAAACACCATCAAATTTTTTGGTATATTTTGCAATTGCACTGTCACCATTTTTTTGAATATCAGTAAAAACTTCGTTTACAGTTCCTTCAATTGCATCAACTGATTTTGTAGGTCTTTTTAAGATTTTAGACCAATTTTCTTTGAGCGGATTTATAATTTTTTTCATTTTAATATCTCTTCTTCAGCGTTTTTAACCCGTTTGGGTTATTATTTTAATCTTATATATTCCTCCTAGGTTTTGAAAACCTAGGAGGAAAGTGACACTATAATACCATTTTTTCAATAGGACAAACTAAAATACCTTCAGCACCATTTTCTTTTAATCCGTCTATGATTTCCCAAAATTGGTTTTTAGAAATTACAGTATGCACAGAGCTCCATCCTTTTTCTGCCAATGGCAAAACAGTAGGACTTCGCATTCCTGGTAATAAATTTAAAATAGCTTCTAACTTGTCATTTGGTGCATTTAACAATACATACTTAGAATCTCTTCCTTTTAAAACCGATTGAATTCTAAATTGAATTTTATTTAAAATGGATCTTCTTTCTTCAGAAATTAAGGGAGAAACGGCCAAGACAGCCTCCGATTGCAATAAAACTTCAATTTCTTTTAATCCGTTTTTAAACAGGGTACTTCCACTAGAAACGATGTCACAAATTCCGTCTGCTAATCCAATATTAGGTGCAATCTCTACAGAGCCACTAATACTGTGTAATTGTGCTTCTATATTTTGTTCCTTTAAAAACTTTTTTACAGTTTCAGGGTATGACGTTGCAATTCTTTTTCCTGCCAAGTCTTTTAAAGAATTTACTTTAGACTCTTTAGGTACTGCTATAGAAACTTTACATTTCGAAAAACCTAAACGTTCTACAAACTCTAAATCGCTTCCTTTTTCTATTAAAATATTTTCACCTATAATGGCTGCATCTACCACTCCATCTCTTAAATACTGGGGAATATCTCCGTTTCTTAAATAGAAAACTTCTACTGGAAAATTTCTTGCTTCTGCTTTTAATTGATCGATACCATTGTCTATCGAAATACCAATATCTTTTAAGATTCTCATTGAATCTTCATTTAATCTTCCTGATTTTTGTACTGCAATTCTTAAATTACTCATTTTCGTTTTATTTGATGCTTGAACAAATACGGCTTTAAATTAAAAAAACCCGTTTGATTTGCTCAAACGGGTTTATAAATATTTTGATTTTATTCAATACATTTTTAAATCGCTTGACTGCAATTGTGAAAATGATGATGATGTGATTGAATAAAAGTCATGTTTTTATTAATTAAGTGCAAATATCTTACTTTTATTCGTAATTAAAGTAATCAACCAATCAAAAAAAACAATTAAAATATAAATTTTATCAATTTCTCGCTATTTGTTTAATTTTATGTTTTAATTAAAAAAAAAACTGAGCATAAAGCTCAGTTTTTAATATTCAAATATCTTTAGAAAATTACATAATTGTAGCTGCTACCTTTTTGTAAGTACCGTTTTCTAACAGCACCCTAATTGCCGAAAAAGCAGTAATGGTCTCATCTATATCTTCTTTTGTGTGCGTGGTTGTTGGTATCAATCTTAAAATAATTAATCCTTTAGGAATTACTGGATACACAACAATAGAGCAAAAAATTCCATGATTTTCTCTTAAATCATTCACCATTGCCATTGCCTCAGGAATTTCTCCTTTTAGGAAAACCGGCGTAATACACGTTTGAGTGGTTCCTAAATCAAATCCAGCAGTACGTAAACCAGATTGTAATGCATTGGTGTTTGCCCACAATTTTTCTTTTAATTCTGGCATTGTACGCAACATATCTAAACGTTTTAGCGCTCCTTTCACCATTGCCATTGGCAACGATTTTGCAAACGTTTGAGAACGCATGTTGTATTGTAAATATTGAATTACATCTTTATTACCTGCTAAAAAAGCACCAATACCAGCCATAGATTTTGCAAATGTTGCAAAATATACATCAATATCATCTTGTATGCCTTGTTCAAAACCGGTTCCTCTTCCGTCTTTTCCTAAAGTTCCGAAACCATGAGCATCATCAACCAATAATCTAAAGTTATATTCTTCTTTAAAAGCTATAATTTCCTTTAGTCGTCCTTGCTCTCCTCGCATTCCAAAAACTCCTTCAGAAATTACTAAAATTCCTCCACCTGTTTTTTCTGCCATTCTAGCGGCACGCTTTATGTTTTTTTCAAAACTTTCCATATCGTTATGACGGTATACAAAACGCTTTCCAGAGTGCAAACGAACACCATCTATAATACAAGCATGGGTGTCCATGTCATAGACAATAATATCATTTTTAGTCACCAAAGCGTCTATTGCAGACATGATTCCTTGGTATCCGAAGTTTAACAAATAGGCATTTTCTTTAGCTACAAACTCGGCACATTCACGCTCTAGTTGTTCGTGAAAAGGGGTGTGTCCAGACATCATTCTAGCACCCATTGGATATGCCATTCCGTGTTCTAAAGCAGCTTCTCCGTCCACTTTTAAAACCTCTGGATGATTTGCCAATCCTAAATAATCGTTTATACTCCACGTTATTACCTTTTTACCATTAAAAGACATTCTATTAGAAATTGGGCCTTCTAATTTAGGAAACACGTAATATCCTTCAGCTTTATCAGCCCATTTACCTAAAGGGCCTTTATCTTTTACTATTCTATCAAATAAATCTGTCGTCATTATATCGTTTGTTTTTGCAGATTGCAAAGTTAGCTAATTTTAATTTTTTATGCAATTTAGGTAGCTATAGAAAAGCTTGCTTGTTTAATCTAAAAAACCTTGCGCTTTCATCCAAGAATCACTATAAATTTTATTCATGTATCGCGAACCGTGGTCTGGGAAAATTAAGACAACAAAGCTGTTTTCATCAAACATGTTTAAATCGTTGTATTGTCTTGTGGCTTGAATAACAGCGCCACTTGTATACCCCAAAAACATGCCCTCTTTTTGTACAATTTCTCTAGCCGCAAACGCAGCATCTTTATCAGTTACTTTTTCGTAAATATCTATCACATCAAAATCTGTTGCAGTAGGAATTAATGTTTTTCCTAAACCTTCAATTTTATAAGGTTTAATTTCATTGGTATCAAACTCGCCCGTTTCGTGATATTTTTTTAATACAGATCCAAAAGCATCTACACCCAAAACTTTAATATTCGGATTTTGCTCTTTTAAATATTTTCCGGTTCCAGAAATCGTTCCTCCAGTTCCACTTGCGACTACTAAATGTGTGACTTTACCCGCCGTTTGATTCCAGATTTCTGGACCCGTAGTTCTGTAATGCGCTTCAATATTTAATTCATTAAAATACTGATTGATATATACAGAGTTTTTTGTTTTTTTATGAATTGTTTTTGCAACTTCATAATAAGACCTTGGGTCGTCTGCAGGAACATTTGCAGGACACACATGCACTTCTGCTCCCATTGTTTTTAGCAAATCTATTTTGTCTTGAGAAGACTTATCACTAACCGCTAAAATGCACTTATAGCCTTTTACAAGACTTATCATCGCCAAACTATACCCTGTATTTCCAGAGGTAGTCTCTACTATAGTTGCCCCTTTTTTAAGAATTCCTTTCTTTTCTGCATCATTAATAATGTGCAATGCAATTCTATCTTTTGAAGAAAGACCTGGATTAAAAGCCTCTACTTTTGCAAAATAAGAGCCTTTTAAATCTTTTGTGATGGTCTGAAGTTTAATTAGTGGTGTTTCTCCTACTAATTCTAAAATACTATTATGAATTCCGCTGTTTTTCGTCATTATTCTTTAATAGGCAAACATTATCACGTAATAATTTCACAAGATTATCTCATTTGAAATAAGGCAATCTTGTGAAATTGAAATACTGTACAATACTATTTTTTATAGATTACAAAAATACATTTTCGAAGTGAAATATAAAATTAATTCTAAGGCTTAATTAAATCTGGATCTAATTTATTCTCTAAAGCTAAAAAGAATGTATAATCTTTTGCGGTCTCTTTTAAAGCATCAAACCGTCCAGATGCACCGCCGTGACCAGCTTCCATATTCGTTCTTAACAATAGCAGATTGTCGTCTGTTTTTAACTCGCGTAATTTTGCAACCCATTTTGCAGGTTCCCAATATTGCACTTGAGAGTCATGATAACCTGTAGTTACTAACATATTTGGATAAGCTTTTGGTGCTACTTGATCATAAGGTGAATATGACTTTATATAGTCGTAATATTCTTTATCATTCGGATTTCCCCATTCGTCATATTCTCCAGTTGTTAAAGGAATAGAGTCATCTATCATTGTAGAAATAACATCTACAAATGGCACTGCTGCAATAATTCCGTTATACAACTCAGGGTTCATATTTACAATTGCCCCCATTAATAAACCACCAGCAGAACCCCCCATTGCATATAAATGCTTGGCAGACGTATAGTTATTATCAATTAAATATTTAGAACAGTCTACAAAATCTGTAAATGTGTTCTTTTTATTCAACATTTTTCCATCTTCATACCAATTTCTTCCCAAATACTCACTTCCACGAATGTGCGCCAAAGCATACACAAAACCCCTGTCTAATAAACTTAAACGGGTGGTAGAGAAGCCATCTGGAATGGTATAACCATAAGAACCGTAAGCATATTGCAATAATGGTGTGTTTTCATCTAGCTTGGTATCTTTATGATATACTAAAGAAATAGCTACTTTCTCCCCATCTCTCGCAGTTACCCAAACACGTTTACTTTTATAGTTTTCCTTGTTGAATTTGCCTCCTAAAACCTCTTGCTCTTTTTTGATTTCTTTCGATTGACTACTCATATTAAAATCAACTACAGATGCAGGAGTAGTCATCGAATTGTACGAATACCGAATCACTTGCGTATCAAAATCCGGATTTGAATACACGCCCACAGAATAGGTTTCTTCATTAAAAGGTAAATAATAATCTACTGTTTTGTCCCAACGTTTAATACGAACTTTATTTAAACCATCTGCACGTTCTTCTAAAACTAAATATTCTTTAAATATGGAGAAATCTTCTAATAAAGTATCTTCTCGATGCGGAATTACATCTGTCCAATTTTCTTTTGCCGTTTTAGAGACCGGCGTTTTCATCAACTTAAAATTGGTCGCATTGTCTTTATTTGTCAATAAGTAAAAATCATCTTCAAAATGAGAAACACTGTATTCTAAATCGCGCTCACGAGCTTGCAATATTGTAAATTCTCCTGTAGGATTGTCTGCGTCTAAAAACTGTGCTTCGGTAGAAACCGTGCTGTAAGAACCTATAATGATATATTTATTAGATTTTGATTTGGTAACATAGGTTCCAAAAGTCTCATCTTGTTCATGAAAAACTTCCACATCATCCGAAGTGGGTGTTCCCAAAACATGTCTATAAATCTTCTCGCTTCTTAAGGTTGTTGGATCTTTCTTCGTATAAAAAATAGTTTTATTATCATTTGCCCAAACAGAGCCACCTGTAGAATTTTCTATAATGTCTTTATAAATTTCACCAGTTTCTAAATTCTTTATACGCAAAAAATATTGTCTTCTACTCACAGTATCTGTTGCAAAAACAGCCAGTTTATTATCGTTAGAAATATTTAAACCTCCTAATTGAAAATAATCATAATCTTTGGCCATTTCATTCACATTAAACATCACTTGTTCATCTGCGTCTAAATTATCTTTCTTTCTACTATATATAGGATATTGCATTCCTTTCTCAAAGCGTGTAATATAAAAATAACCGTTTTCTTTATAAGGTACAGAAGCATCGTCTTCTTTAATTCTACCTTTCATTTCTTGAAACAAAGTCTCTTCAAAATTCTTTGAAAACTCAGTAACTTTATCGTGGTAGGTATTTTCTTCCTCTAAATAGTTAATTACTTTTTGAGTTTGCACATCCTTTACGTCTCCAAGTTTCTGTTCATCAGTCAGACGCATCCAGAAATAGTTATCTATTCTAACGTCTCCGTGTTTTTCTAATGTAATTGGTTGTTTCTCTGCTGTAGGTGCTTTTGCATCTATATTTTTCATTGGATCATTTTTACAAGCGATTGCAAAAATAAGACTTAAAATAATGGATGTGGTGTATAATTTCTTCATTTTTTAGTTGTTTTTCAACACAATTTACTGAAATATAGATTGAAAAACACAGGTTTACCTACTTTTAAACAAAAAAACAAAATTTATAGCACCTAATGCGTTTTAAATAACACCCAAAAGAAGAATTTAAAATAAAAAACGAAAGTAAAATGCGATCATTTTGTAGTATATAGTGTGGTGTTATTCTTAAGCTAGGATACCCATTATCCCTAAAATTCCTGCTAAAATGTAAATTGACAACATGATAATTGTAAAAACTCCAATAAATTTATAATGAGATTTTAGCATTTCAAAAGCATCAGCTAAGATTTTATCATCTTTAGAAAGTAATGCTTTTTTCAACTTCAAAGAAAATTGATATAAATAATAAAGCGGAAAAATATAAATAGCGATTATTAAAATATAAACAACCGTCATTACAATTCCCAAATTAAAAGGCATTGCTGCAGCTTGTGGCATGTTGCTATAAACACTGCTGATAAAAAAACTACTTAAAAATAACAAACCCAAACCTACAAAGCCTAAAACTGATAAGAACTTGCACCATTTTGCAGTTTCCTTTAAAAACCCTTTCGCTGTACTTGTTATCGTAAGCTGCTCTAACTCTGTAATTGCGTTCTGCATAGTTGTTTGTTTCGTTGTTTCTGAATTTCAAAAATAGTCAATTTTAAATTTGGACAAAAAAAAAGCCACAAATTTATATTTGTGGCTTTTAAATACTGATAAAATTTATTTCTTAAAATCTGAAATTGTGTTCTTAATAATCGCAATACAATCCATCAATTGCGCTTCCGTCATTACTAAAGGCGGTGCAAAACGAATAATATTACCATGCGTTGGTTTTGCTAACAAACCATTGTCTCTTAACTTCATACAAATATCCCAAGCCGTAGAACTGTCTTCAGTATCGTTTATTAAAATTGCGTTTAATAAGCCTTTACCTCTAATCGATTTTACTAAATCATTTGTTTTACAAAACTCAGTTAGTTCGTCTCTAAAGATATTTCCTAATTTGTCTGCGTTTATCGCCAACTCTTCATCAGCAACAACTTCTAAAGCAGCCATTGCCACTGCAGCCGCAATTGGATTACCTCCAAATGTTGATCCGTGGTTTCCTGGGCCAATTACATTCATCACAGCATCATTTGCTAAAACAGCCGAAACAGGATATGCGCCACCACTTAAGGCTTTCCCTAAAATTAAAATATCTGGTTTTGTTTCTGGGGTTCCTGAACAATTTTTCTCTGGGCAGGCACAATTGCCACAAGTTGCTAACAAACGTCCTGTTCTTGCAATACCTGTTTGTACTTCATCTGCAATAAATAATACGTTGTGCGCTGCACACATATCTTTTGCTGTAGATAAATAGCCATCTGAAGGTACAAAAACACCTGCTTCACCTTGTATAGGTTCCACTAAAAATGCGGCAATATTTTTACTACTTTCTAAAACTTCCTTTAAAGCTTGTAAATTATCGTATTCAATTTTAATAAATCCGTTTGTATACGGTCCAAAATTCTTTCTAGCAACTTCATCATTAGAAAAAGAAATAATAGTGGTTGTTCTTCCGTGAAAGTTGTTTTCACAAACAATTATTTCCGCTTTATTTTCCTCAATTCCCTTTACTTCGTATGCCCATTTTCTTGCAATTTTTAAAGCAGTTTCTACCGCTTCTGCACCTGTATTCATTGGCAACAACTTGTCAAAGCCAAAATATTCTGTTGCAAATTTCTCATATTGCCCCAACATATCATTGTGAAACGCTCTCGATGTTAAACTCAATGTTTGTGCTTGTTTTGTCATTGCATCTACAATCTTCGGATGGCAATGTCCTTGATTTACAGCGGAGTACGCTGA
>Ga0307488_10003980_pt1 | contig 12318 bp, 14 predicted proteins | sample SB02metaG_FD_202248 | JGI IMG/M metagenome (GOLD analysis project Ga0307488, IMG submission 202248) | Sea-ice brine microbial communities from Beaufort Sea near Barrow, Alaska, United States - SB 0.2 | ecosystem: Environmental > Aquatic > Marine > Coastal | place: USA: Alaska | collected...
ATTGGTGTAATGGACTGCGGCGCGTGCGGAATCGAGAGCCAGATTGTTACTGACGAGGACCCGTGAACCGTTGTCTGAGGCCCCAATGAGGTTTTGCTGACCATTGATAATTAGGTCGTTGAGGAGCGGGGATATTCCGAATCTGACGAAAAGTTTCGTGACGTCACCAGTGAGCATCTAGGCGGCACTGAGTTTCTCGGCATTGTCCGCAAGCGAGATCGTTTTGGAAACCTTGCCGTTGGAACTGGTCAAGGTCCAGCCGCTCGTGCCGAAGGCGGCGACGGTATAGACGTCGTTTACGTAACCGTTGGTGTCCGGGCCGGAGGCGAACCAGTCTTTGAACGCGCTGGACCGGTAGGCGTTGACGTCGCTGCCGATCACATTGGCAGCGCCTTCGTTCTCCGTCTCACTGCCGGAGTAACTCAGGAAATTGCCGATGACTTGGTAGGTATCGTTACCATCCGGATTACGCGCCCAGGCGGCAGTCAGCCGCAGCAGGCGATGTGTTCGACCACAGTTCGACCTCCCGATAGAGGGCCGCGAATCGCATCTGGCTGGCGGCGTTTTTTGCAAATTCGATAAGGGGATTGAAGTCGGAATCTGTCCAGATATACGCCCCGGTCGAGTGTTTGCTTATGTCGTTATTCTGCTGCTCGTGAAACGCGGAGAGCGCAGTCGCACTGTGGGCGGTGGTGCGGGCGAGTTTTCCGATCAGTGATTCGGGCGCTGTGATTGAATCGACTTTCGTCCCAGTGATGATAGAGCACGACGACCTGATCCCGGGTGCCGCTTCTTGTCTTGCTGAGATAAAGATTTCGCAAGGGGGCGGGTAGTCCGTTGTTCAGGGGCTGGAAGCGATAGGTGCTGGCCTGATCATTGATGAGAAAACAAGTGACACCGTGGTATTTATTCAGGCGATAGCCGTCATCAGAAAGTGCGGTGTTGCGTCCTTCCCATTTAAAGAGGTGGCGCATTTGATCAATAAACGTGGCGCAGTAGCCCATCGTTGAAACATTACTAAAAATCTCGTCATCCAGAACCCGCTCGGGCGACCAGAAAACGTTGTTGGATGGAGATGCGGTGTAAATTGCAGTGAGGGTTTCACCTCTTTTGAACCACCGATGTTAATATCTAAAGTTGCTTGGCTTTTCAGTTAGGACGCATTTCTTATATCAAACTGTGAACTTATGACGGGGATGAGCGAAGAGCGGGAGAGTATTTTAAAATCGGTATGAGATCACCATGAAATCTGATTCGTTTGTCTCAACTAAAAAAAGGATCACTTTGTTTGAACACAAAGTTGTTATGACGGTCAAACATAGCGGAAACAACCAATTTCGATCCAATAAGGTCTGTTCATCGAACGGATACTGTTGATTCGCGAAAACCCAATTGACCTCACCAAACCATTTGAAAAAAAATCGCTCACACAGCGTCTGACTCTCCAACAAAATGAATCCAAACCAATTTACTCTCAAACTTCAGGAAGCCGTCCAGGCCTCGCAGATCTTGGCTTCGGAAAAAAATCATACTGAACTCAGTTCAGTGCACGTGTTGCTCGAATTGCTCAAGCAACCGGAAGGTGTCACGCGTCCGATTTTGACAAAAATCGGAGCGAATCCTGATGCTATCGAAACGGAACTCGATGCGATTCTCGCGAAAAAGCCGACGGTTTCGAGCGGCGGAACTGGCCAGACGTATCTCAGCGACGAAATGAAATCCGTAATGGATGCGGCGGAAAAAATTCGCAAAAAGATGGGCGACGACTACCTCAGCGTTGAGCACTTTTTGCTCGGTGCGGTGAAGGAAGCGGCGCCGGAAGTCAAGACCACCCTGAAATCGAACGGGGTTGATGAGAATTCTCTGAAAACGGGGATCGAGTCGATTCGCGGTAGGCAGAAAGTGACCGATCAAGATCCGGAAGGAAAATACCAGGCGCTCGAAAAATACGGCACGGACCTGACCGCGATTGCCCGCAGCGGCAAGATCGATCCGATCATCGGACGGGATGAAGAAATTCGCCGCGTCATGCAGATTTTGTCTCGTCGGAGAAAAAACAACCCGGTTCTCATCGGTGAGCCCGGCGTTGGAAAAACCGCCATCGCCGAAGGGTTGGCGCGACGAATCGTGAGCGGCGATGTTCCTGAATCGCTCAAAAATAAGCGACTGATCTCGATGGATATCGGATCGATGATTGCCGGTGCGAAATACCGCGGCGAATTCGAGGACCGGCTCAAGGCTTTTCTCAAAGAAGTCACTGATAGCGATGGCGAGATCATTTTGTTCATCGACGAGCTTCATACGATCGTCGGCGCAGGTGCCAGCGAAGGTGCGGTTGATGCATCGAATATGCTGAAACCGCAGCTGGCTCGCGGCGAACTCCGCGCCATCGGTGCAACCACGCTTGATGAGTATCGCAAATACATCGAGAAAGACGCCGCGCTGGAACGTCGTTTCCAACCGGTGAATGTAGCCGAACCGAGCGTCGAAGACACCATCGCCATTCTGCGTGGGATCAAAGATCGCTACGAAGTTCACCACGGCGTGCGGATTAAAGACAGTGCGCTGGTCGCAGCCGCCCAGCTTTCGGACCGCTATATCTCGGACCGGTTTTTGCCGGATAAAGCGGTCGACTTGATCGATGAATCGGCTTCGCGTTTGAAGATCGAACTCGACAGCTTGCCGACGGAAATCGACCAGCTCGAACGCCAGGCTATGCAACTCGAAATGGAGCGTCAGGCTTTGGAAAAAGAGTCCGATCCGGCTTCAAAAGAACGGCTCACCAAAGTCGAAAAGGAAGTCGCGGACCTCCAGGAAAAAGCCGACGGGATGCGCGCTCAATGGCTCAGCGAAAAAGCGGTGATCGAGGAAGTAAACGGCGTTCAGGAAGCCATCGAGATCGCGAAGAACGAGCTCGAACGCGCCAAACAGGAAGGCAATCTCGGCCGCGCCAGTGAGATCCAATACGGCAAACTCCCCGGACTCGAAGAGCGAATGGAAGAGGCCAAAGCAAAGCTCGACGAGATGCAATCATCTTCGCGAATTCTGAAGGAAGAGGTTTCTGAAGAAGACATCGCGGAAGTTGTCAGCTCGTGGACTCACATCCCCGTGTCGCGTTTGCAGGAAGGCGAGCGCAGCAAACTCGTCGCGATGGAAGAACGGCTCGGCGATCGCGTCACCGGACAGGTCAAAGCAGTGAAAGCCGTTTCGAACGCCGTTCGTCGCGCCCGTGCCGGATTGCAGGATGAGAATCGCCCCATCGGATCGTTTCTTTTTCTCGGGCCGACCGGGGTTGGTAAAACCGAGCTGTCCCGCGCCCTCGCCGAATTTTTGTTCGACGACGAAAACGCGATGGTTCGCATCGACATGAGCGAATACATGGAAAAACACGCCGTGGCTCGTCTCATCGGCGCGCCTCCGGGATATGTCGGTTACGAAGAGGGCGGCCAGCTTTCTGAAACCATACGTCGCAAGCCGTATTCGGTCGTGCTTTTTGACGAAATCGAGAAGGCGCATCCCGATGTCTTCAATGTGCTGTTGCAGGTGCTCGATGATGGACGGATCACCGATGGCCGGGGCCGCACGGTCGATTTCAAGAACACGGTCATCATCATGACGGCGAACATCGGCAGCGAGTATATTTTGAATACCGACGACGCCGCTGATCGCGATGAATTGGTGAACACCGCCTTGAAAGGTCACTTCCGGCCCGAGTTTTTAAACCGGGTTGATGAGACGATTATCTTTGATCGCCTCAGCGAAGAAGACTTGAAGTCAATCGTCCAAATTCAGCTGAAGCGAGTGAAACAGCGTCTCGAAAAACAGGGGCTGAAACTGGAATTAACCGACTCCGCGCTCAGCATGCTCGCAACAGATGGCTACGATCCCGCATTCGGGGCACGCCCGTTGAAACGCTCGATTCAGCGACGAATCCTCGATCCGCTCAGTCTGGATTTGCTCGAGGGCAAATTCAAAGACGGCGACGTTGTAAAAGTCGACGAAGTTGATGGCGAGTTTGTTTTTGTGACTGAATAAATTGCAGATCGCAAATCGTTTTCCAAAGCCTCACTCACAATTCAGTTTTTGGGTGGGCCAGGAAATCTGAAAACCGCTCCATCGCACCTTTTCCAAATTTCCTGTAATAAAAAACACGGTTTCGTCACTGGTATGTTGCCGACCAAATTTTTATGCAGAAAGCCGAACAGGAAAAAACGTATTGCCGATGAATCGAGGAGCATCAGGGCCTGATCTTTCGCATCGTTCACGCCACGGCTTATTTTCCGGAGGATAAGAACGATCTGTTTCAGGAAATTCTCCTTCAAATCTGGCGCTCGATGCCCGCTTTCGAAGGGCGCTGCAAAGAGACAACCTGGATGTATCGGGTAGCGCTGAACACCGCCCGCGCCTGGCGTAGATCCGAAAAACGACGGCGATAACGTATGCAAGAAATCGCGACGTTTACCAGTTTCCAGAAAACTTGCGGGAACGAACCGAATCCCCTTCTCGAAAAACTTTACGAAGCCATTCGCCAAAAGCCAAAGGCGGAAGCTTCCCTCCTCCTGCTTCATCTCGATGGTCTGAGTTATCAGGATATCGCCGAGGTGTTGGGCGTTTCCGAGGGGTGCGTGGGCGTTCGGTTGACCCGGGCTAGAAAACAATTGGCAGACAAAATGAAAGGACAAACAGATCTATGAGTGACTTCGATGAACTCCAAAAAGCGTCGCAGGACCAAAGCCCCACCAGAAGCGTGAAAATTGAGAGCGACGCGTTGCTGAAATTGGTTCGCCGAAATCATCAAGCGATGAAAAAGCTGTTCTTTGAGAGTTATTTTCTGATCGCTGTTTTCGGTGCGATTTACGTTCCGCTCTGGATCTGGCTCGGGATTACCGGCGATCTTCCCTGGCCGTGGTATTTGGAGATCCCGGCATTTCTCTGGGTGGCCGGCTTTCTGATCGCGAACCGAATCAAAAAAAATCGGGATCATCAGCAACCGGGAGACTCGCTGCGGGATTCAGTGGAGCATTCACCGGCATTGATCGACCACCAGATCCGGCTTCAGAAAAAAGTCCTCTAGTGGTATTTGCTCCCGCCCTATATGCCGATGGTCATTTTTTTATTCACTGCGGCATCCTCTCTAGGAACCCCTGGGGAGCGGTATTTAACCTAATTGTTAGCGGCCTAATTTTCTGGGGAACGTATGAATTAACTCATCGCGGAATTCGAAAAACTCTCGAGCCACAGCGCGACGAACTGAAGGAATTTCTCGAATCACTCGATCGCTCAGAACCAGAAACCACTAAGTGATTTCAATCACAAAACCAGAACCAACATTATGACAGAATACATCAAACTTCTCGTTCTTAGCGTGCCGCTGGTCGTAGCAGGCGTAGCATTCAAAATGGAAAACTCAAGTTCCTCAAGGGATACTGAGTGGAAGAAAATTTCTCCGTTCACGGACATGAAATTCGAGGGCGAAAGAATCATCGCCGAATATGACGGGATATTTTATGAACTCGCTTCCATCGAAAAAATCACCAGCACGGAGTTGATCAAAGCATCGAAAAAGGAATTCGGTTTGAAGTGGCAGAAACGTATTCGTGAAGACATCGCGGAAGTTCTTATTGCCGCTGGAGCGCCCGAATCCATTGAAGTTTAACTTGAACTGAAGGAATTGGAAACCGGAGTGACGAAGACCATTACCAACGCAGAAATGACGAGAGAGACCCGCCAAAAACATTACAAACCCTCGTAAATATATTTTCTAAAATCACACTCTGCGGGTTAAAAAGGTGCAGCAAATGGCAGTTGCCTTTAACAAACCAAATGAATGCTGCAGAGCTAGTCGAAAAAATCCGCAAAGAACTCGGGCGAGGCTCGCGGCAAGGGCACCGTCCCAGCGCCCAAATTGACTTCGGCGTTTACACAGGTGAATTGCGTGGAGTGGTCCGCAACTTCAAAAAAGAACTGAAGGGCGAGTCAGGTGAGTTTGTATTGCAAATCGCAAACGCGCTGATTGATGAAAATGTGACGGACTGTCGTCAGGTCGCCTATGAATTGATCGCAGCACACAAGCCACCTCGCGAATTGCTGAATGAAAAAGTGGTGATTCAACTAGGCCAACGACTCGACAACTGGTGCTGCGTCGATAATTTCTGCTGCTACATCGCAGGAGCGGCGTTGCGCGAGGGGCGTATCTCTGATTCGCTCATCGAAAAATGGATTAGTCCGATGACCTCTGGCTTCGACGTTGCGCCGTGGCTCTCAACACAAAATCGCGCGGCGGAAAAGGAGATCCTGAACGGACCCTGAAAGTTTGTAAGGCTCTCATATCAGATCCAGAAATCATCGTTCAAAAAGCAATCAGCTGGGCACTGCGGGAATTGGTTCCCTGGGATCGCTCTGCGGTGGAGACATTTCTGGATCAACATGACGAAAATGTTTCTGCGTTGGTAAAACGTGAAGTGAAAAAGAAGCTCGTTACCGGAAAGAAGAACCAGCCCGGTGGATTCGCCGCTATCGAACCCTGCCAGCATGTGCTACGAATTCGGGAGATGAAACTCGCCCGCATGCCCGATGGTTCACCGGAGATCTTCCACACCATTCAGGGGGAAGGTCGCAGCATCGGAATGCCCACGATTTTCATTCGCTCCAGCCTATGCAACCTTCACTGCCAATGGTGTGACACGGCCTACACATGGAACTGGGAAGACACCAACTTTGCCACCGAGTCAGGAAAAAAATATCGCCGTGAGGATCAAATCGTGTCGCTACCGATTGAGGAAATCGCCAATCATGTTGGCGACATTTCAGATTGCCCAAACTTCGTTTTCACCGGCGGTGAACCATTGTTGCAGCAGCGCGATTGGACCGCGTTGATGAAATATTTCCGAAAAGAGAATCCCGAACAAACCTTCCATTTCGAAATAGAAACTAACGGCACCCTCGCACCAAACGACGGTTTTCTGGAATCGATTCATCAACTGAATATCTCTCCGAAACTAGCCAATACGGGTGTTGCCGAGAAATTGAGAATTAAGCCAGACGCACTTTTTCAACTGGCAACTTTGGAGAAATCGGATTTCAAATTTGTAATCGAGAGCGACGCCGATTTTGCCGAAATGCAGCAGCTAGTCTCCGACTTCGGAATCCGTCACGACCGCGTTTTCCTCATGCCCAAAGCTAATTCGATCGATGAGTTGGATGCCAATTCCAATCGCGTTGCTGACTTTTGCAAAGACCACGGCTTCCGTTTTTCTGATCGCCTCCACATTCGCTTGTTCGGCGCGAAGCGTGGGGTGTGAAGTCAGCACGATCCAACAGGGTCGCCTCATCGATCGAACCCTATCGGTACGATTTTTTTACAGAACTTTCACCGTGGTTTGACGCAACGTTTCAAATTCGGTGCATGATGATTTCATGATAAAAAAATACCACCCACTCTACTCGCCCTCGCAATATTCGCTCTTGGCACTGGCCTCTCGGTCGGTCAGGACGCTCCAAAAAAGAAAGATTCGTTCGTGAAAGATCCCGCAGCAAAAGCAGCTGCTGCGAAAGATTTATTGAACGCCGAAGTCGGAATTCTCATCGAATAAATCCGGCTGGATCACAAAACAGCAAACCAACTCATCCGCACGCACGCAACATCCGCTGCTGATGCACAGAAGCTTCGCGATGAATTGGAAACACTCATCGAAGCAGGCACCGCGACTCTGGATGATACTGAGTAGCTTCGATCAAAAAGTGGCCAGCTCTCAAAATCAGAATCGATCACCGAACGAATTTACCCAACGGAATATGATCCGCCAGAGATTCCAAATAATACCGGAAGCATCGCAGCCGTAAAATCCAAAGACAATCAAGCCGAAGCAGACCGACAGGCCCATGCGTTGAATGAACAGCAGCCAGCTACGGCAGGGGTTTTTCCAATGACATCCGCCACCCAACTGCATTTGAAACGCGAAACCTGGGGTCAACTCTTGAAATCGACCCAATCATCGATGCTGGCTCAAAAACAATTGAGCTGAATCTCGCCCCCGAAGTCACTACTGAACTTGAACCCACCTATTTTACTCGTGAAGGCCGTGAAGAAACTGCCAAAGGCGTTGATCATATTATGATGCCGAAGTTTCATACACGAAGGGTGACGACCCAGGTTGAGGTCATCCCCGGGAATTACAACCTCCTCGCCATTCAAAAAACTCACGATGACAACGGCGATCGCATTCTCGTTTTGCTGAGAGCAGACTTGGTTCCGATCAAATAGTAGTGCTACCATTCAGCAATTCGTATGGCAAAAAAGATTCCGTTTGCGATTTTGATCCTGATGCTGATTCCGGCCATCGCCGTTCTCAGCGTTGGGATTCATTTTGCCCGTGAAACGAGAATCGTGGAGATCGAGCAGGATAAGTCCCCTCTGACGAGTTTCATGACGCGAGTCGTCGCGGAAATGCGGAATACCGAAGCGCTTTACGAAAGCCACCTGCTAGCCATCGCGGGAGAAATTGATGGCGGAACCTCCTCCATTCGGGTGGGTTCCTTGTGCAAAATAATTGTTGGAATTGAGCAAGCCACAGTCTTCAAAAAAGGAAAACGAACCATCACGCTGGATCTTCGGGAGGATTCAAATACAGACCTCCTTCCATTACCTCATGCCCTGGGCGATTCGGATACACCCCGTAAAGGAGGGATTGTCGTTAATCTCGGGCAGGTCAACGCCGATAACTTTTCTCCTAAATTCATCTGGATCAAAAGACCCGGCCACCCATTACATTTCATGGCCAGAGCGAACGACGGCAACGTGCTAGTCCTGCGAATTAATGAAGAGGAAACCGCCGCTGCATTCGACGAAATGATCGACTACGAATTGGAAAACTTCATCGCACCAATCGTCGCAGCAGATATCGTTTGCGAACTCAGCGGCCCTCGTGAATCCGCCTCGATTTCATCAAACGCCGCCAACTTGGATCTCGCTTTCGCGTGGTTTCTATTGCCAATACCAACGCTTTTTGGCGAATGGAAATTGGCCTCGTGGCCGAAAACGGAAACCGTCATCAGCTAACGCCAGCCCGTGTTGATTGCCGCCGCCGCTCTGGCGCTGTTTCTTGCGATCGAGGGAATTTTCGGATTCACATACCAACAACGGGCCGTGAAACTCGCCGAGCAGCGCGTTTCGTTTGTAAATCGCGTTTCGCACGAATTGCGAACGCCACTGACGAATATTCTGCTGAACATCGATCTCGTCTCCGACAGCATGCCGGAGGGACCGAATGCAAAATCAGCAACTCGGCGACTTGGTCTAATCCGCGATGAGTCGAGCCGGCTTTCACGACTTCTCGAAAACGTCCTGACCTTTTCCCAACGGGGAAAATCCCATGCTCCGCGAATTACTTCGTGTGATCCGACCGAAATCGTCCGCGACGTCGTGGTTCAATTTTCAGCTTCGTTAGATCGCAAACAGCTATCTGCCAAAATCATTGAACCAACCCATCCCGTTCACGCGCTCGCCGATCAGGATGCGCTTAGCCAAATCGTGAGTAATCTCATTTCCAATGTCGAAAAATACGCTCCCGGCACGGATGAATTTTCCATCGAAATCTCCGAATCTGCGAATGATAAATCAGTCCTAATTTCCGTGATTGATCGGGGCGAAGGGATTTCGAAAGACAATGCGAGTCGCATATTTCAGCCCTTCACTCGTCTCAACGAAAAGACAACCGAAGGCGTTTCCGGAACCGGACTAGGGCTATCCATCGAGCGTGATCTGGCAGAAAAAATGAACGGCACTCTCAAACTGATCCCCCGAAAAGATGGAGCGCATTTTCAATTGACCCTGCCGAGCGCGACCGCTTCAGAAGCCACCAACATCATTCCCCTCTCCGCCGCTTCATCAAAATTCTCATCGCCGAAGATGATCCCGTGACGCTCGATGCGATCGACGAATGCTTGCGTGCCGAAGGCTTTTCCACCGTTCTCGCCGAAAACGGGAAGGTCGCGATCGAACTTTGGAAATCCGAAAAACCCGATCTCGTCTGCCTCGACATCATGATGCCGGAAGTGGACGGTTACGAAGTCTGTCGAAAAATTCGAGCGGCTGATCAGCATTTACCCGTTTTGTTTCTTTCCGCAAAAAATGAAGAAATTGATTTCGTCGTTGGGCTCGAAATCGGGGCAGATGACTTTATTCGAAAACCTTTTGGCAAACACGAATTGCTGGCCCGCGTCAGATCCGTTCTTCGACGAGCGGATGTACCTAAACCGGACGCCCCTCCGATCGAAACCCTAAAAATCGGCTCTCATTTGACGGTTTATCCCACTCAGCTTCGGGCGATTCGGACATCATCCGGTTAAGAAATCGATTTATCTCCCCGCGAAATCTCAATTCTTCGCGTGCTTCATGGACACACCGGCGAAGCCGCCCATCGCGACGAACTCCATGATCGCAGCTGGGGAATGGATTATTATCCCGAAAGCCGCACGCTCGACCAGCGCATCGCCAAGCTAAGAAAACGCATCGAACTTTATCCCACCGTGCCAACAATCATCGAAACCGTTCGCGGAGTCGGCTATCGAATTCGAAAATAGCGCGCATTCGGTTTTCACGAACTGACAGGGCGATAAGCTGGCTCGCCAGCGGTCTGAGAATTCCGCGCTAGCGGAACCGGAAGATAGCCCAATACTATTTGGGTTACTTCGTGAAACAGACATACTTGGATTGCAACGCCTTTACGATCATTGAGTATCGACTCTCCGACTAGACCCTTTTCGATCGAAAAATCGTCATTTTGGGCTATTTTTGGCGTGACATATTTATTTCACATTTCCCAACTATTTTGCGAGCGACCGTTTGCAAGAGTCCCGTAAGGGGATAAATTCACAACGTTCCTTAACTTTCCGCACCCACATTCATAACAGGATGAAATCCACCCTGCTAACGCTGGTTAGCGTTCTACTCTTCTCGTTTTTTGTAAATCTTCCAATCACTGCATCCGCGCAGCAGGAAGCACCGGCAGTTCCGCCGCCAACGGTCTCGGTTCCACCGGCAGATCCGGCCCCCGCACCAGGTGCTGCTCCGGGCGGGATGAACGATACCGGCGAGGAATCGTTTCTCGATATCTTGATGAAGGGCGGCGCGCTGCTGATGGTTCCGCTCGCAGTGCTGTCGTTTCTGGCGGTGTTGCTGATCATTTTCTATGCCATTACGATTCGTCAGGGAACGGTGGTTTCGAACAAATTCATGAACGCAGCCGACGCGCTGATTCGTAAACAGGATTACCTCGGACTGATCGCTGTCTGTAATCGCGAAAATGAATGTATTGCCCGAATCGTTTACAAAACGCTCGATTTTGCGACGAAAAACCCAACCGCGAGCTTTCATGAAGTCCGTGAAGTTACCGAAGCAGAAGGCACCCGTCAGGCATCGATTTTGCAAAACCGAATCAGTTACTTGAACGATATTGGCCGTGTTGCTCCGATGATTGGTCTTTTGGGAACGGTTATTGGTATGATCACCGCGTTCCAAAGCATGGGCCAAAGCGCGGGAGTTCAGCACACCGCGCTTGCTCCGGGTGTTGCTCAGGCGCTAGTCACCACTGCTGCCGGTTTGTTTATTGGTATCCCATCATTGATTTTCTATTCGCTGTTTCGAGGTCAGGTTCAAAAGCTGATTGCAGAGTTGGAAGCAGCCATGACCCACATCATGGCGCTGCTAGCCGCTCAATATAAGCGGGCGAATTACCGGGCTTCAGCTCGTCGTGACGGCTCTGACTCCGGCGAATTCGCAGCTTCTGAATAAGCTCATCTTTCTTTCAAACGCTAACCCAACGAACCGATGAAATTTCGTGATCACCGAGTGCAAGACACCGCCGAGCTCGAGCTGGCTCCGATGATGGACGTGGTTTTCCTGCTGCTCATTTTCTTCATCGTGACGTGGCAGTTTGCGCGTTTCGAGCACGACATGGACATCTCCGTTCCTGCTGCCGAAACCCAAGACGACAAAGAACGCCAGGTAGGTGAAATCATCATTAACGTTCGTGAGAACGGCGAAATCGTGATTAACAATTCCGTCGTCAACAAAGAGCAGTTGCTAGCACGACTTCAGCTGATTTCCAGCGAGTACCCTGATCAAGCGGTCATCTTGCGAGGGCATTCGAATACCGATTTTCAATCCGTCATCAATGTTCTCGATCAGGTGAAAAAAGCTGGGATCTGGAACGTTGCGTTTGCCACGACGAAACCTGAATAGTACTACGTGAATTTTACGAAACCAGCTTCCCGCAAATTTTTAACCAGCATTCTTGCTGTGTTGGGGAGCCTCTTTTT